>FWWL01000660.1_pt1 | contig 91697 bp, 76 predicted proteins | sample 2228331 | NCBI WGS metagenome assembly FWWL01 (sample SAMEA103939775, study PRJEB20133) | metagenome | reverse complement strand
AAGGAAATAAAAAAACTTTCTGAAGGCCTTTTAAGGGTTAGACAAGATTTAGGTGGGCTTTCCAAAAGTTTGGCTTACGGTTTTGAAAATGAAGCCTATAGAAAGCTTCCTAAGGTTTTATGGGAAAAATATCAAATAAAGGTTAAAGAAAAATTTCTTAGAATAGAGGTTGATGGAGAAGAAATAAACTTTTTTGCCAAAGCTGAAAAGACTGGTAAGGAGTGTTATGTAGTGGGAGAAGCTAAGTTTAGATTGGATGAAAGTGAGATAAAGCAAAGAGTTTTTAAACAATTAGAAAAGAAAATAAAGAAAGTAAAAGAAAAAGTAGAGGAGGAGATTGTGCCTTTATTAGTAACCCATTTTGCAACCCCCAGTTTTTTAAAGTATGCTGAGAGAAAGAATGTTCTTGTAGTTCAAAGTTTTGAATGGTAAATTATAAAATCTTTGCCTTTTCCTTAAGGATAGCAGAAGAACTCACTCTTTAAGCCAGGAATAATGGTTCCCCTAAAGTTTATTAGGGCCTGAATCCGATAACAAACCTTAGAGGAAGGCTCTATTTTATCCCTAAAGAAGTTTTGATTTACTTCAAAGTTTTTAATTTTATCTTCAGAATATCGCTCTATTCTAAAGAAGGAAGGTTCTCTTAAAGGTTTTCCCTTAAGGTCATAAGTTGGAAAATCCCAGTTTAAAGTTAATATATCAGGTTCATCAATTTTTATCGAGAGATTTTTAATTACTGAAGGAGGGGTAGTCCAAAAAACTACCTTTTCTTCTGAAAAAGGGGTTTCTACAAAAAGGTCTTTTTTTATTTTTAGCCGATAACTATATTGAAAACCTGATTTAAGCTCGCTATCAGAATAAACTATCAGTCTTCCTGCTGAGTGAAGCTTAGGTTTTAGTTTGATTTCCTTAATTTTTATGTTTTTAGGATTTTCTAAATTTATTTCTTTTTTCTCAATAATTAAAGTTTTAATTTTAGTTAAAGGATAGTTCCCTTTCGTTTCTGAAGGTAGTTCTATAAGAAGATCAAACCCGAAAGGGGTTGCGGAGATAGAAAAAGTTACTTCCTTAGGAAGACTTTCTTTAATAGGTATAGGAGGAGCTTTTTTTCCGCAACTCTGGAAAAAAAATCCCCAAAGAAAAAGGAAAAATATTTTTAAAAATTTCATAAAATTTTTATTTTTCTAATTCTGGCCGAATGGCACTGAATATTTACAGCTACAGGCAAGCTAGCCATATGACAATAATCCATTTCTATGTTAACAGCTAAGGCGGAGGTTTTTCCACCCCAACCTAAGGGTCCTATCCCTAACTGATTAATCTCTTCTAAGAGTTCTTTTTCTAACCTTGCCAATTCTGGATCTGAATGGGCCTCTCCTAAGGACCTAAAAAGAGCTCTTTTAGCTAAATAGGCACACCTTTCAAAGCTCCCTCCTATTCCTATTCCTACAAGCAAGGGAGGGCAGGGATTAGGGCCAGCAGAATTTACAGTTTCTAAAACAAAACTTTTAATACCTTCTAAACCTTGAGCTGGTGAAAGCATGGCTAATTTACTCATGTTCTCACTTCCGCAACCCTTAGGCATAATCCAAATTTCTAAGGTTTCCTTTTCACAATATTCCCAATGGATAATAGCTGGAGTATTTGTGCCTGTATTTTTACGGGTTAAAGGATGAGCTACCGAATTCCTTAAATAACCCTCCTTAACCGCCAGAGCAATACCCTCGTTGATAGCGGATTCAATCCCTTTTAAAGATATTCCGTTAGAAAATCTAACTATTACAATGGGAAGGCCAGTATCTTGACAAAGGGGAAGTTTTTCTTTTTCGGCTATTTTAGCATTTTCAATTAAAATTTCAAAAACTTTCTTAGCTAAGGGCTTTTCTTCTTGTTCTAAAGCCTTTGCAAAACTTTGAAGAAGTTTTGCATCTAAGGATAAACAAGCTGAAAGGTAAGCTGATTTTACAGCCTCTTTTATTTTTTCTAAGGAAATTAGCATTTTTCTAATTATTTAGTATCTCTCCAAAATTGTCAAGGAACTTAGGATCTTTTCTTTAAGAATCGAGCTTTTTTCCAATTCTTTTTTTAAGTCCCAGAGAGTTAAAGCCACTTTTTCCCAAGGCTCACAGAAGGTTAATAAATTATGTCCTGCCACTAAAGAAAAGACTATTCTTTCAGCTATCTCCCATTCCTTTAAAGCCCCCATAGCTAAGTCATCGGTAAGAAGGGCTCCTTTAAAATCAGTTTCTTCTCTTAAAAAGGATATAGCTTTTTCTGAAAAAGTGACAGGCTTTTGTCTGTCTAAGGAATAAACTAAAAGATGGGTCGTCATTAGGAAGTCAACTTTAGAAGAGAGTTTTTTAAAGGGAAGGAGGTCCTCTTCTAAGACCTTTTCTTTAAAAGGTAAGCTTTTATGGGGATCAATCTCTACTCCCCAAAGTCCAGGAAAGTGCTTTAAAGTGGTTCTTAGCCCTTCCTTTTTATGCACCTCTATAAAGATTTGGGCAAGCTTAATAATCTCTTGCGGATCCTTTCCGAAGGTCCTTGTCTTTAAAAAATTCGGAGCTGAAGCGTCTCCCCTATCTACCACCGGCGCTAGATTAACCGTAAGACCTTTATCCTTTAAGCTTAAAGCTATCCGTTTAGCCCAAGCCTTAACAACCTCTATTCCCTTTTCTTTAGCCTTTTCCCTTATCTCTAAGGGGCTTTCAAAATTTCCTTCAATTCTACAAACCCTTCCTCCCTCTTGATCTACTGCTAAGATTTTTAAATTTTTAAGCTTTTCTTTAAGAAGAAAAAAATATTCTCTAAAGTCTTGAATAAAATGTTCTTTAAAAAAGATAAAATTGGAAAAGCTAAGGTCTTTGTAAAAATCTATTTCTTCATTCGTAAGTTTATCCGGTTTTACCAAAAAGAGTTTACCTATTTGACGAAACATTTCAATCAATTTAACTTTTCGGCAGGTAAGTTTATAAAGGTCTTGCTACCCTTTTTTAAAAAGTAAATTTTTGAAAAGATGGAGGGTCTCTTCTATATCTTCTAAGGTCGTAAACTTTCCTAAGGAGAAGCGGATAGTTCCTTCTTGGATTTCTAAAGGGATTTTCAAGGCTTGAAGAGTGATTGAACCTTGGGGTCCTTTACGGGAATGACAGGCTGAACCTAAGGAAGCACAAATTAGGGGAAGGTTCTCTAAGATTTCCCAAGCCTTTTGCCCTACAAAAGAGACCGTTAGGGTGTTAGGAAGGGTTTTTTCAGGAATTCCGTATCTATAAAGTTTAGGATAAATTTCTTTTAAGCCGAAATAAAGTTTTTCTTTAAGAAAAAAAAGCCTTTCCCTTTCTCCAGGTAAGTCTTTTACTACGATTTCACAAGCCTTAGTTAAGGCTCCAATTAGGCCTAAAGGTTCAGTGCCTGCTCTTAAGCCCCTCTCTTGCCCTCCTCCTAAAAAAAGGGGCTCTATTTGAACCCCCTTTCTTACAACGAGGGCTCCTATTCCCTTAGGAGCATAAAATTTGTGTCCAGCCAAACTTAAAAGGTCTACTTTTAATTCCTTAAAATTTACCGGGATCTTTCCTATAGCTTGACAAGCATCGGTATGAAAAAGAATCTCTCGCTCTTTAAGTATGTCCCCTATTTCTTGAATAGGTTGAATAGTCCCTATTTCATTATTAGCAAGCATAATAGAAACTAATTTGGTATCCTTCTTAAGAAATTTTTTAACTTCTTCAGGCTCTATATAACCCTCTGGAGACACCCTTACAAAATCTACCTCATAACCCAGTTCTAAAAGTTTAATTGCTGGTTTCAAAATAGAAGGATGCTCAAAAGCAGAAACAACAAGATGGCCTTTTTTAAATCTATTCATCACTCCCCAAAGGGCAAGATGATTAGCCTCAGTTCCTCCAGAAGTGAAAATTATCTCTTCTGCCTTAGCCGAAAGAAGCTCAGCTAAAGTAATTCTAAAGTTCTCTAAAGCCCTCTTGGCTTCCTCTCCCAATTTATGGATAGAACTAGGATTTCCAAAGGTATCCTTGGAATAATAAATTAAGACCGAAAGAACCTCAGGAAGGACAGGAGTTGTAGCATTATAATCTAAATAAATTACCTTATTCATAAAAGTCTTCCATCGGAAGATACTTGGTTAAGAAATCCTTTTCTGAGATGGGCCTTTCAAAATAAAAACCTTGAAAATAATCACACCCCATTATTTCTAAAATTTCTAAATGCTCCTTAGTTTCTACTCCCTCAGCTAAAGCCTTAGCCCCTAAAATATGAGCTAAATCTATAATAGTTTTTACAATACCCCTAGACTTATCTTCGTCTATAATATGTTTAACAAAGATAAGATCAATTTTAAGATAATCTATAGGAAAATGTTTTATATAACTAAGATTGCTATAGCCTGTACCAAAATCATCTAATGCAATCTTTAGTAAAGGAGAAAATTCCTTTAAAAAACTAAGGTTTTTCAAAATAGTTTCTGGATTCCTAATAATACCTCTTTCTGTAATTTCCAGGATAAGAGGAAATTCCAATTTCTCTAAATAAGGGAGAACCTTTTCCCAGAAATCCCTATTCTCAAAAGTTTCAGGATAGAGATTAAGACCAATAGGAATTTTAAATTTATTTATTTTTTCTACTATAGTTTTTACAGCCCATACCTCAAAATCATCTCTATAAATAGATTTTTCTAATTGAGAAATAAAGACTAAGGGAGGAATAATTTCTCCATCCGGTCTGACAATTCTTATCAAAGCCTCACAACCAGCTAATCTATTTTTTGTGTCAAAATAAGGTTGATAGAAGAATTGAAATTGATTTAAAGCTAAGGCTGTTTCGATAAGTCTTTCTATCTCTATGGTTTGACTTAAAAGATCTCCTATATTTTTACTAAAATATTTTATCACGTTAGGGCCTTCTTTTTTAGCAAGGCCACAGGCAATATTAGCTTTTCTGTAAAGCTCTTCCGGATCCTCTCCATCATTGGGATAAAAGGAAATTCCTAAATTGTATTTTAGGATTATTCTTTCTCCATCTAAGTCAAAGGGAGAAGAAAAAAGAGTTTCTAAATCTAAAAGAATAGTTAGAGAGGTGGTAAAAAGACAAAATTCATCAGCTGAAACCCTTGCTATAAATCCCTTATCTTTTAAAAGATTTTTTAATCTCTCTCCTAAAATTTTTAAGATGCTATCGCCTACTTTAAAACCATAAAGGTCATTTATATAGGTGAATTGATAAAGATCTAAAACTATAACCAGAGCTATTCCGTTAAAAGAGGTTAAGAACTTTTTGACTTCTTGAAAAAATTGGTTAAGATAAAGGGTATCGGTTAAAGGATCAAAGGTTTTAAGGTTTTCTATCATTTCTATAAGATGTACTTGTAAAGAAATGTCCTTAGCAAGAAAGATTAGATTTTTAGAGGTTTGGGAAGCTTTTAAAGAGAAAAGGTGAGTTTGAAGATAAAAGATTTCTCCTGAAGGATTTCTTAAGGGTAAAATGAGAGAGGTTCCTTCTCCGTCAGAAAGATCTTTAATCCTCTTTATAAGGGTCTCTTCAATTTCAAGTATTTCAAAGAGATTTTTTCCCTTTAATTTTTCTTCTAAAGCTCCGAAATAAGAAAAGGCTTGGGAATTAGTGAAGCGAATTTTTCCAGTTTCATCAGTAATTACCACTAAAAGATCAGAGTTCTCTAAGGTTAAAGAAAGGAGCTTGTAAAAATCTTCTTTTTCAAAATAGGCTAAGGCCAATTCTAAATCTTCTTTAATTTCTTGAAAAAGATTTTCTGTTTCTAAAATAAAGAAATTATAGTAAGGAGCATAAAGATTAATTACAGCAGCCAGGATTTCGTTGACATAAATAGGAATAGAAGCTGTAGATAAATAGCCTCTTTTAAGTTCTTCCTCTTTAAAAGTGGGATAAAGGGTTTTCCTTACATCGGAAGTGAAAAAACTCCTTTTTTCTTTTACAGCATAGGCAAAGATATTTTGCCCTTCCTCAGTAGAGGTATCTAAGGAAAAAGAGATACTTTGAAGGAAACCTTCTTCTTTCCCATATTTAAAAAGGGGTTTTAGGGTATTAGTCTCCGAATCAGGCACTCCTATCCATACAAAAGAAAGACCACCTACTTCAACAAAGGCTTTGCAAACCCTTTCCAATAATTCCTCTTTAGTAGAACTTTTTATTATGAGGGATTTTATTTCTCTTACTAATTTAGCTACGGTTTCATAAATCTTATAGAAAGTGAAATCCCAGCCGAAGAGGAGAAAGAGATCCTTACTTTGGGCTTTCTTTAAAAGACCTTTAAAGAAAAGAGGGGATCCATCCTTTTTCCTAAGGACTGTTTCAATCTCTTTTTTTCCTTTTTTCGCTTCGAAGAGAAGGTCTTTTATAGCAGCCTCACACTCTCTATTATAAAGGAAATCACAAAGAGCTTTGCCTACCAAATCTTTTAGCTGATATTCCGTTACCCTCAAAAAGTTAGAATTTGTGCTTATAATAAAACTCTCTTTACTTAGAGTTAGAGCCAAAGGAAGAAAATTTCTAAAATTTGGCATCCAATAAATCTCCAAAAACCTTTTGGTTTTTTATCTCTTTTATAGCCTCAACTAAAGTTCGGTTTTCTTCTTCTAAACCAACAGTAATTCTAAGGCAACTTTCAAAACCGTAGGGTTTTAAAGGCCTTACAAATATTCTTTTTTTAGTAAGATATTTATATATAATATAACAAAGATTGGAAAAATCAACCATTATAAAATTAGCCTGGGAAGGAAAGACTTTAAAACCTAATTGGGAAAGCTCTTGAGTTAGAAAGGTTCTTCCTTTTTTTACTGTTTCCAAGGTTTTTTGATAATAGTCTTCATCTTTTAAGGCTGAAAGTCCGGCTTTTACTGCTAAAAGATTTATATTAAAGGGTTGTCTTACTTTATCTAATTCCTTAATAATCTCGCTAGGACCGATTCCATAGCCTAATCTTAAGCCTGCTAAACCGTAAGCTTTGGAAAAGGTCCGTGTAATTAAAACAGGATAACCCTTTTTAAGAAATTCAATTCCTAAGGGCACCTTCGGATCTTCAATAAAATCTCCGTAAGCTTCATCAATAATAACTAACATGTTGGAAGGGAGCCCTCTAAAAAATTCTTCCCATTCTTCTCTCGGGAGGGTGCTTCCTGTAGGATTATGGGGATGATCTAAAAAGATAGCCTTGGTTTTGGAGGTTAAATTGGCTTTGATAGTCTTAAGATTGTGTTTTAGCTCTAAGCTTAAAGGGATTTTTTTTAAGTTAACTCCATAAATTTTAGCCAATTTTTCATACATTAGAAAGGAAGGTTGAGAGATAAGGATCTCTTCTTCTGGACTTATAAAGGCCTTAAACACAAACTCAAGGATTTCGTTAGAGCCATTTCCGAGAACAATTTCCTCCAGTAAAATCCCCCATCTTTCAGCTATAGCCTCTTTAAGTTCCAGATAATTAGCCGAGGGATAAAGATGGATTTCTTTCAAAGCTTCTGTTAAAGCCGAAATAACCTTGGCAGAAGGCCCTAAAGGGTTCTCATTAGAGTTTAATTTGTAAATCTTTTCTGTTAAAGAGAGGCTTTTTTTAATCTCTTCTAAGGTTTTACCAGGAGGATAGGGGGTAATATTTTTTAACCAAGGTTTAGATTCCATTAGAAATAATTATACTACCAATAAGAAAAATTGAAAAGATTTTTTATTTCTGAACCAGTAAGATTTACTCCTTTGATTACAAAATTTTGGTCTTCAAAGAGAGTTATAAAAAGGGCTTTAAGATGATAGATTTCAAAGGCAAAAAAGAAGGAGCTTTTAAGTTGAAGAATTTCACAAAAGAGAGCTCTTAAAAGCCCTCCGTGAGTAAAGATGAGATAATTTCCCCTTTCTAAGGGGATAAGGCTTTCCCAGAAGGTTTTAGCCCTTCTTCTTAAATCTTGAATAGATTCTCCTTTAGGAGGAGAAAGCCAATCCTTCTCCAATCTTTCCCAAAAAAGAGATTCTTTATAAATCTCTTCTCTAAGTTTTCCTGTCCATTCTCCGTAATTTATTTCTTTTAATTCCTCCCTTATTTCTAAAGGAAGATTTAATTTTTCAGACAAAATCTTGGCAGGAAAAAGGGCCCGCTTTAAAGGACTTGAAAAGATTTTATTAAAAGGAATATTTAGGGTTAAAAGTTCTTCTACCAAATCTAAGGATCTTTTTTTCCCTTCCTCGGATAAAGGGACATCCCCTTGACCATAAAAAACTTCTCTGAAATCTTCTCTAATTGGTCCGTGGCGAAAGAAAAAGAGATTTTTCATAAAATTTAGCTTTTTTCAGCTTTAAGCTCCTTTTCTTTCTCAATTAAACTTTGAAAATCAATTTTTAAAAGATCTCTAAATTTTTTATTAATTTCTTTCCAAATAAAATAGACTGGGCAAAAGGATTCTCGGGAGCAAAAATTAGGATTATCTATGCATTTATTCAGAGCAATAGGTCCACGAAAACTTTCTAAAACTTCAAGAAGAGTAGTCTCAGAAGGATTTTTCTTAAGTCTATAGCCCCCCTTTTTACCCTTATAAATCTCTACAATCCCTGAAACTTCTAAGGTTTGTCCAATTTTAGCTATAACAGAAAGAGGGATTTGCATGGCCTTACTGATTTCATTTCTGGAAAAAATGTTCTTGGGGCTTTTAGCTAAAAAAAGGACCATCCTTATAGCATAATCCTCTAAAATCCCAAATTCCATTCTCCCATCTCCTTATTTAAAAGATTAATTAAATAATATATCTTACTTTTATTAGTTTGTCAAAGGATAGAAAAAATAAATGTTTAAGCCCTTGTTATTTTAAAATTATCGTTTACAATGAATATATTTTACTCAAGAGAGGTGAAGGGGGGGAAATGAAGGTATTTAAATTTTGGAAAGACTTGAGTTTAGGAAAAAAGGTAAGTTTAGGGATAGTTTTTTTGTTCTTTTTAGTCCTATCTATTTCGGGTATTCTTTATTTTGTTCAACAGGAGATCCAAAAAAGATTAGAAACCCAAAAGGAAAAGATCTATAGAAGTCTCTTAGAACTTCAAGAGATAAGGGCCAACCATATTCGATGGAAGGTAAATCTATTATCAGCCCTTTTAAATGAAGAGGTAGAGGCTATTTCCTTAGATGATACCTTTGAAAAGCTTAAAAAATTTAAATACTTTAATTCCTATGAGGTGAGTTCTACGATTTGGAGAGTCCTTGAGGAAGACTCAGCTAAAATAAGCGAAATAATTTTAGCTATGAAAAAGAGTAAGAGTATGGAAGAGGTGATTGTCTTATACAATAAACTTCAGGAACCTTCTAAAAGGTTTCTTTGGGAGGGATTAGAAAAGCTTTTAGAGGAATACAAGAGATTTTATATTCTGGAAGAAAAAAGATTGCAAAGGCAAATAAAGTTTTTTCAGATTTTCTATGGGTTATTAGTTTTCCTAATAATAGGTTTGGTCTTATACGGATCACGATTTATCGGAATAAGATTGCAAAGGGAGTTAGAGAAGGTGCAAAAGATCAGTCGTTCCCTTTCTCAAGGTAACTTCCAAGTTGAAATAGAGATTGGAAGGAAAGATGAAATCGGAATCATCTTTAGAGCCCTTGAGGAAATTAAAAATTCCTTTAATGAGATTATTGTTAAAGTGCAAAGTCTTTCTGAAGAAATAAAGCCTGTTGTAGAGAACTTTAAAAGTTTAAGTGATGCCTCTTCAGCCAAAAGTCTTTTTGTAGAAATGAGAATAGAAGAGGTCTTAATGGAAGTGGAAAATATTATAAGAGATCTTCAGGAACAAACTCATCTTCTTTCTCAGATAAGAATTGCTATTCAAGAGATAAGTAAGAATACCCTTCATACCTCTCAACTTTCTCAGGTAGCTATGGAAAGAGCTCAGGCTACCCAGGATTTAATGAAGACTTTGGAGAAGGCTTCAGCAGAGATTGAGGGGATTGTGCAATTTATAAGGGATATAGCGGAACAGACTAATCTTTTAGCCCTTAATGCCAGTATTGAAGCAGCTAGGGCTGGAGAGGCTGGTAAAGGCTTTGCGGTTGTAGCTAATGAGGTCAAAGAATTAGCCCGTCAAACTGATCAAGCAGGGGTAGAAATTACTTCTAAGATCAAGGCTATTCAAGATTTACATAAAAATATTATTGAGACGGTTAATCAGATTGTAGAGGTCTTTCAACAGGTTAAGGACTCTTCTCAAGTAGTAGCCAGTGCTGTGGAAGAACAGGGAATTGCTATAGCTGACATAGAAAATCAAGCTAAGGTCCACCAAGGAAGGGCTGACCTTGTCTCAAAAACCTTTAATGAAATCAAAAAAGAATTTGGACTTTTAAATAAAGAGATCCAAGATACTCTTAAATTCTCTCAAAAAATAGAAGAATTTGCTAAAGCACTCTTAACTTCTGTGTCTCATTTTCAGACCTTTAAAATTGAGAGAAGAAATTTTATCCGCCTTAAATATTTTGAATCTACCGAATTTATCTTGGAAGGAAAAAGATATAAAGGAACTTTAAGGGATTTCTCTTTGGGTGGTGTTTTTCTCTTAAGTGATTTTAAACCCTCCTTGGGAAGTAAGATTTCTTTGAGATTATCAATAGAAGGAGATTGGATAGAGCTACTTACTGAGGTAATTAGGGTAGAAAGGGATGGCTTTGCCGGTAAGATTGTTTCCATAGATGAAGCTAATTTAAGAAAATTGAGAGAAACTTTACAAAAATACCTTTCTCCAGAAGAGGTGGAAAAACAATTGGAAAGATTTTTAAATGGCCTTTATAAAAAATAAAGATAAAGGAGGGGGATTATGCAATTAGATCCTACTAAGATGAAAGATTGGGAAATTGCCTATGCTGCAGAAAAAAATATGAAAACAGTTTATCAGCTTGGGGAGGAGATGGGCTTAACTAAGGAGGAGCTTCTTCCCTATGGGCATTATGTAGCTAAGATTGATTATAAAAAGGTTTTAGAGCGTTTAAAGGATCGTCCTAATGGAAAATATATTAATGTTACTGCTATTACTCCTACACCCTTAGGAGAGGGTAAGACAACTACTCTTATAGGTTTAGTTCAGGGATTGGGTAAGAGAGGTCAAAATGTAATAGGATGTATTAGACAACCTTCAGGAGGTCCTACTTTTAATATTAAGGGTTCGGCAGCTGGAGGTGGTCTTTCTCAGGTTATTCCTTTGGATAAGTTTTCTTTAGGATTAACGGGTGATATTAATGCAGTTATGAATGCCCATAATTTAGCTATGGTAGCTCTAACTGCCAGAATGCAGCATGAGGCTAATTATGATGATGAAACCTTAGCCAAAAAAGGTTTAAGAAGGTTAAATATAGATCCTAAAAGGGTAGAAATGGGTTGGGTCATTGATTTTTGCGCTCAGGCCTTAAGACATATTGTAATTGGACTGGGTGGAAAAAATGATGGTTATCCCATGGAGTCCAAATTTTGGATTGCGGTAGCCTCAGAAGTTATGGCCATCCTTTCAGTAGCCAGGGATTTAAAGGATTTAAGGGAGAGGATTGGAAAAATTGTTGTAGCCTTTGATAAGTTTGGAAATCCAGTCACTACAGAGGATTTAGAAGTAGCTGGAGCTATGACTGCTTGGATGGTTGAAGCCATCAATCCTAATTTAATGCAAACTATAGAGGGGCAGCCAGTTTTAGTGCACGCTGGTCCTTTTGCTAATATTGCTATCGGACAGAATTCCATTATTGAAGATTATGTAGCTTTAAAATTAGGAGACTATGTGGTAACCGAATCAGGCTTTGCAGCCGATATTGGATTTGAGAAATTTTGGAATATTAAGTGCAGGCTTTCTGGACTTGTGCCTAATGTTTCAGTGGTGGTAGCAACTATTAGGGCTCTAAAATGTCACGGAGGAGCTCCTATTCCTAAGCCGGGACAACCTATTCCTAAGGAGTATTTAGAGGAAAATTTAGAGTGGGTAGAGAAGGGATGCGAAAATCTGCTTCACTGTGTAAACATTGTTAAGAAGAGCGGGGTTATTCCAGTTGTATGTATTAATAAATTTTATGCTGACACAGAAGGAGAGGTGAAACTTGTTCGGAGGATCTGTGAAGAAGCTGGAGTAAGAGTTGCCTATTCTGATCATTGGTTAAAAGGAGGAGAAGGAGCAGTAGAACTTGCTGATGCAGTAATGGATGCCTGTAGAGAAACTCCCCAGTTTAAATTTCTTTATGAATTGGATGAGCCTATTAAAACTAGAATTGAAAAGATTGCTAAGGAAGTTTATGGGGCAGATGGCGTAGTTTATTTACCTCCAGCGGAAGAGAAAATAAAGATGCTTGAGGCTAAAGAAGAATTGAGAAAGATGCCCATTTGTATGGTGAAGACCCATCTCTCCCTTTCCGATGACCCTAGCAAGAAAGGCGTTCCAAAGGGTTGGTTTTTAAGAGTTAGGGATGTTCTTATCTTTAGGGGATCTGGCTTTATTGTGCCAGTAGCTGGAGATATTAATCTTATGCCTGGAACAGGCTCGGATCCGGCTTATAGAAGAATTGATGTAGATTTAGAAACAGGTAAAGTAAGAGGACTTTTCTAAGTTCTGCCTTAGGTTTGGAAAAGCCCAGGGTAGGCTACCCTTAGAGGAATATAAATTTGAAAGGAGGTTTAAAAATGACAGCCCAAATTATAGACGGAAAAAAGATAGCGGAAAAGATAAGAACGGAAATAAAAAAAGAAGTTGAAGCTTTAAAAGAAAAAGAAATTATTCCAGGATTAGTAACTGTTTTAGTTGGAGAAAATCCCGCTTCAGTTTCATATGTTACAGCTAAACAAAAGACAGCTCATGAGTTGGATTTTTACTCGGTCCAGGAAAATCTTCCTGAAAATGTCTCGGAAGAGGAACTCCTAAAATTAATAGATAAATATAATAAAGATCCTAAAATTCATGGAATTTTAGTGCAATTACCCTTGCCTAAGCAGATTAATGAAAAAAGGGTAATTAATGCTATAGATCCAAGAAAGGATGTAGACGGATTTCATCCGGTTAATATGGGAAAATTGGTAATTGGAGAGCCCTGTTTTATTCCTTGCACTCCCTATGGTATTCTTAAGCTTCTTGCGGAGACAAAAGTTAAGGTAGATGGTGCTGATGTAGTAGTAGTTGGAAGAAGTAATATTGTGGGTAAACCGATTGCTATTCTTCTTATGCAAAAGAGAAAGCCTGTAGGGAATGCTACAGTAACGATTTGTCATACTGGCACTAAAAATATGGCGGAATATACTAAGAGAGCAGATATTTTAATTGTAGCTGCTGGAGTTCCTAAATTTATAACCGGAGATATGGTTAAGGAAGGAGTCGTGGTAATTGATGTTGGGGTTAATAGAGTCGGAACCACCCCAGAAGGAAAACCTAAACTTTGCGGAGATGTAGATTTTGACTCAGTCAAAGAAAAAGCTAGTTTTATTACTCCTGTTCCTGGTGGAGTAGGTCCTATGACCATTACTATGCTTATGAAAAATACCCTTGAATCCGCTAAAAAGTGGAACAATTTACCCTCTGAAGTAGGTTAAATTTAGAGAAAATTTTCTCAAAATCTTTAAAGATTTTTAACTTAAAATTAGTTTGAATTTATATGAACTATAAGGGAGGGGGGGATAAAAAATGATAGATGAAAGAGCCCGGTTTGGGAAGAGGGTTGCTAAGATACAAACTAAGACAGCTGAAGAATTGTATAGTAAATTTAAAGAGGAGGTTTTAACAGCACCTAAGAGAGTTGAAAGAAGGGGGACTTTACCTTGTGCTTTTGGAAAGGGTGGAACCTGTTGTAGGGTTTGTAATATGGGTCCTTGTCAGGTGGTAGAGGGGGTAGAGGAGTTAAGAGGAGTGTGTGGAGCTTCAGCTGCTACAGTGGTAGCCAGAAATTTCGCTCGAATGGTAGCAGCAGGAACCTCAGCTCACTCAGATCATGGAAGGCATGTAGCTAAGATCTTTTATGAAGCTGTTCATGGGGAGGTTCCTTTTGAGGTTAGAGATAAGAGAAAGTTAAGGGTAGTAGCTTCGGCCTTGGAGGTAGATCCTAATCTACCGGAAGGAGAAATGTTAAAAGGGATAGCGGAAAAGGCTTTAGAGTGTTTTTCTCAACAGGAGGGAGAGCTTGTTCTTACTCATAGTGCTCCTAAACCTCTTTTAGAGAAATGGCGTCGTTATGGGGTGGTGCCAAGAGGGATAGATAGGGAGGTAGTGGAACTTATTCATAGGAGCACTATAGGAGTGGATCAGGAGTATAGAAATATTCTTATGGGAGCAGCTAGGTGTGCTTTGGCTGATGGTTGGGGAGGAAGTATGATTGCTACGGAGCTTCAAGACCTTCTTTTAGGAAATCCCCAACCTTTAAGGGCAAAGGTCAATATTGGTCTTGGGGTAATTAAACCAGATTATGTAAATGTGGCTGTCCATGGCCATGACCCTCTTTTGGCTGATGCCTTAGCTCAAGCCAGTTATGATCCTGAGATAATAGAAGAGGCTAAGAAGGTGGGAGCTAAAGGGGTAAATCTCTCTGGAATTTGTTGCACGGGAAATGAAGTCCTTATGAGGAAGGGAATTCCTATTGCAGGATCTTTTATTCAGCAAGAAGTAGCTATTGCTACGGGAGCTTTAGAGGCTGTGGTAGTAGATGTTCAATGTATTATGCAAAACGTGGTAGAAATAGCCAAGCATTTTCATACAGCTGTTATTACAACCAGTCCTATTGCTAAGATGGAAGGGTCAATTCATATATCTTTTGATGAGAAAAGGGCTATAGAGGTAGCCAAAGAAATCTTAAGAACAGCTATTTCTCGCTATCCTTTAAGAGATCCTTCTAAGGTGACTATTCCGGATCATAGTGTAGATATTGTAGCTGGATTCAGCCATGAAGCTATTATGTATATTTTAGGGGGGAGATTTAGAGCCAGTTATAAACCTTTAAATGAAAATGTTATTAACGGAAAAATTTTAGGAATTGCTGCTATTGTAGGGTGTGATCAATACAGAGTGGATGAGCCTATTCAAGTTGAGTTGGCTAAGGAGCTTATTGCCAATAATGTTTTGGTTTTAGCTACAGGATGTTCCGCAACCAATATGGCTATAGCTGGATTATTGTCGCCGGAGGCTGCCCAATTGGCTGGTCCTGGATTAAGGGAGGTTTTAGAAGCGGTGGGATGTCCTCCTGTCCTTCATATGGGAGCTTGTGTAGATAATTCACGGTTACTTATAGCTGCAACGGAAATTGTGCATACTGGAGGGTTGGGAGAGGATATCTATCAGATCCCAGCGGTAGGATGTGCTCCTCAATGGATGAGTGAAAAGGCTATTGCCATTGGAATGTATTTTGTAGCTTCCGGAGTACAGGTTGTCTTTGGTCCTGATTTTCCAACTTTTGGTAGTAAAACAGTTACAGATTTCCTCTTTTATGAGATTGAGAAGTATTTCGGAGGCTCTTGGAGGGTAGCCAGAACAGCTAATGAGTTTGCTAATATTATGATTGATAGGATTAATCAGGGAAGAAAAGCCTTAGGTATTGATAAACCGAAGCCGAGGATTCTTTTTGATATGGCTATGAGGAGGGCTTTGGATAGTCAAGTGAGTAGGCCTATTTTCCATGGATTAGGTTGCTATGGAGTAGAGAGAAAACTCCTTTTAGAGGAAAAGTAGGGTTAAAAGGAGGAAGATAGAGAATGAGAGATTCTAAAGGTCAGGTTTTAGTAGTTGGTGGTGGGATTGGAGGGATTCAGAGTGCCTTGGATTTAGCTGAGCTTGGTTTTTATGTTTATTTAGTGGAAAAGAAGGCTAGTATTGGTGGGGTAATGGCTCAATTAGACAAGACCTTTCCCACCAATGATTGTAGTATCTGAATCCTTGCCCCCAAGATGGTGGAGGCCGGGCGGTCTCCTAATATAGAAATTTTAACTTTAACCGAGGTTTTGGAAGTAGAGGGGGAATTGGGAAATTTTGAGGTTACCTTAAGAGTAAATCCTCGTTATATTGATCCGGATAAATGCACAGCCTGTGGTGATTGTATGAAATATTGTCCCAGGTTAGCGATAGATACTTATAATGAAAATCTTAACTTTACTCGAGCAGCTAGGATTGATTTTCCCCAGGCGATTCCAACAAAATATTATATTGATCCTGAGCTTTGTCTAAGGTTAAATCATGAGACCTGCCAACTTTGTGCCAATGTCTGCGGACCAAAGGCTATAAATTTTGATCAAAAGCCAGAGATAAGGAAAATAAAGGTAGGAGCTGTTCTACTTGCCCCTGGTTTTGGTAAGGTTCCTTCTTTAGCTTTAGAAAAATTTGGATATGGACTATACAATGATGTTCTTCACAGTTTAGAGATGGAGAGGATTACCTGTGTAGCTGGTCCAACCGAGGGAGAGATTATAAGGCCTTCCGATTTTAAGCATCCTAAGAAAATTGCCTATATTCAATGTGTAGGTTCAAGGGATCTCTCCTGTGATAGACCTTATTGTTCCAGTGTTTGCTGTATGTATGCGGTTAAGCAAGCTTCTGTAATTAAGGAGCATGAGCCTTCTGCTGAGATTACTCTCTTTTTTATGGATATAAGGACCCAAGGTAAAGGGTTTGATGAATCCTTTAGGGAGGCAGTAGAGAAATACAATTTTAAAATAGTTAAGGCCCGTCCTGGAAAGATTGATAGAGTTAACGGAAAATTAGCTATTAATTATGTAGATGAGATAGGAGAAGTAAAGAGAGATTATTTTGATTTAATCGTTTTGTCTCTTGGTCTTTCTCATCCTGAAGATGCAGAAAAGCTTTCTCGCATTTTTGGGATAGAGCTGAATGAATTTAAATTTGCTAAAACGAGTTATTTCAGTCCTCTTGAAACTACCCGTCCTGGAGTGTATGTAGTAGGGGCTTTTCAAGGACCTAAGGATATTCCGGAAAGTGTGATTCAAGCTTCAGGTGGGGCAGCTAAAGTTTCGGAGGTTCTTAGAGAGGGAAGAGGAAAGGCAATTGTAATTAAGGAATATCCTCCTGAAGATACCGAGCTTATGTCCGGGGAGCCGAGGATAGGGGTTTTTGTGTGTCACTGCGGGGTAAATATTGCAGGAGTGGTGGATGTTTATGCGGTCCGGGATTATGCTAAGAGCTTACCTAATGTGGTTTTAGCAGAGAATATGCTTTATGCCTGTGCCCAGGATTCTTTGAATCAATTAGTGGAAAAGATAAAAAAATATAAGATTAATCGGGTTGTAGTTTCCGCTTGCACGCCGAGAACGCACGAACCTCTTTTTCAGGAGACTTTAAGGGAGGCTGGTTTAAATATAGCCCTTATTGAGATGGCTAATATTAGGGATCAATGTTCTTGGGTTCATTCGGATAATCCTGAAAAGGCTACAGAGAAGGCTAAGGATCTTGTTAGGATGGCTGTAGCTAAGGCAAGAAGGCTAACTCCTCTTGAATTGCAAAGGGTCAAGGTAACTTCTTCCGCTTTGGTCATTGGAGGAGGAGTTGCGGGATTAACTTCAGCTCTCTCTTTAGCAGAGCAGGGATTTGAGGTTTATTTGGTGGAGAAGGAAGCTGAATTAGGAGGGGCTTTGAGGAGACTTAAATTTACTATTACCGGAGAGGATTCGCAAAAGTTTTTAAAGGATTTAATAGAAAAGGTTAAAGCCCATCCCAAGATTAAAGTTTTTACCTCAGCTACTATTGAAAATATTTCTGGTTATATTGGAAACTTTACTACTACTTTAAGAGTAGGAGAAGGGTCAGAGATTTTAAATCACGGAGTAGTAGTTGTTGCAACAGGAGGGAAGGAATATAGACCGAAGAAGTATCCCTTAGATGGAAAGAAAGTGATTACCCAACTTGAATTAGAGGAAATATTAGAGAAAAAGGTAAAAACCTTTCCTAAAAGGGTTGTGATGGTTCAGTGTGCAGGGTCAAGAGGGGATGAGCTTTCTTATTGTAGTCGGGTTTGTTGTATTCAGGCAGTTAAAAATGCTCTTAAGATTAAGGAGATAAGTCCTGAAACAGAGGTTTATATCCTTTATGGAGATTTAAGAACTTACGGATTTTATGAAAAATATTATCTTCTTGCCCGAAAGGAGGGGGTAAAATTTATTAGGTTTTTGAAAGGTAAAAGACCTGAGGTAGAGGTTAAGAATAATAAGGTTATTGTTAAGGTTTGGGACTCTCTATTGAATGAAGAGTTTGAGTTAAAACCTGATTTATGTGTTCTTTCGGTGGGAATAGTGCCGGAGGAGAATAGAGAAATTATAAATATGCTTAAGTTAGCTACTAATTCTTCCAGGTTTGTAGTGGAAGCTCACGTAAAATTAAAACCGGTTGAGACGGTGACAGACGGGGTTTATGTGGTAGGTTTAGCCCATAGTCCTCAGCTTTTAACAGAAGTTTTAGCTCAGGCTAAAGCTGGAGCAGGTAAAGCAGCTATACCCTTAGCCAAGGGTTATGTAGAAGTTCCACCTATTGTAGCTGAAGTTGAGGAAGGGAAGTGTATTGGTTGTGCTATTTGTGCTGAGATTTGTCCTTTCTCAGCTATAGAGATGGTAAAGGCAGAAAAAAGGAGGAAGGCTAAGGTTATTAAGGCAGCTTGTAAGGGTTGTGGGGTTTGTGCCAGTCATTGTCCGGTTTTTGCTATTGATATTGGAGGTTTTACGGGAAGCGCCATTATAGAACAGATTAAAGGTTTTGGAAAAAGGGAAAGTATAGAAGAGGAAAAAAAGGTTGAGAGTGTAGGAGGAGTTTAGGATGGATTTTGAGCCTAAGATTTTGAGTTTTATGTGTCATTGGTGATGTTATGCAGCAGCCGATGCGGCCGGGGTTGGCCGTCAGAATTATCCTCCCTATCATAGGGTAATTAGGGTTATGTGTTCTGGAAGGGTAGACCCTTTATTTGTAATTTTAGCCTTTAAAGAGGGAGCGGATGGGGTTTTAGTAGGAGGTTGCAAAATAGGTGAGTGTAAATACAGTGAAGGTAATTTACAGGCCTTGGTTTTAGGGGAGATGGTGGGAGAACTCTTAAAATTGATAGGAATTAAGGAAGAGAGATTTAAATTAGAATGGGTTTCCTCAGCTGAGCCAGCTAAATTGGTGGAGGATTTAAGAAATTTTATGGGTAAAATAAAGGAGTTGGGTCCTTTAGGAATAGTAGAGGGGTTAAAGGAGGAGGACTTGAGTTTTCGTTGGGAGGCAGCTTTAGGGGTTTGTGAAAACATGCAGGTTCGCACTGCTTATGGAAATATAGCTAAGGAATTGAAAAAGATGAAAGATTTTTCCTTAATGATAATTCAACAGAAAGTAAAAGAGAAGCTTTTACCTTTGATAAAAAATAAACTTTATGAAATAGAGATAAAAAAATTGATTCAGGATGGTCCTAAGAGTTTAGATTATTTAGTTAAAAGGACAGGAGCTAATCCTGAGGAATTAGGACCTATCCTTAATAAACTAATTAAAGCTTAAGGAGGAATATTTTGTTAAGGGCAAAGAAAATAGGGATAGAGGAGAAAGAGGTTAAATCTTTTGTTAAGGATATAGTCTATACTTATGATCAGTGTTTTCGTTGTGGTGCTTGTTCAGGAATTTGTCCTGTGAAAAAGACTACTAAAATTTTTGATCCGAGAAAGATTATACACTTACTTTTATTAGGGTTTTGGGATAAACTATTAGAGGAAGTGCTTTGGTATTGTTCTCAATGTGGGTCCTGTGTTCCTGTTTGTCCGATGAAAGTAAAGCCGAAGGAGGTAATTGCAGCTTTAAGGGAATTGGCTTTAAAGAAAGGTTTAGTTGATGAGGAGAAGCTTTTTGAACTTGGAGTTTTTGCTAAGGTTGATCCTAAAAGGTGTATTGTGTGTTTAACTTGTGTGCGGACTTGTCCTTTTTCTGTGCCTGAGATAGGGGAAAAAGGTTTTGCTTATATTGATCCCCAAAGATGCAAGGCTTGCGGGATTTGTGTGATTGAATGTCCGGCTAAGGCTATAGAGCTTAGACGGAAGCCTGAGTTTTTGGAGGTAAGGGCTGAATGAAAAATTCACTGTTTATAACTATTCTTTGCTGTAATTATACTAATTTAGCGGAAAGAGAAGATTTAGAAGGGATATTAGGTAAATTGGTAATTAAGAGATATCCTTGTTCGGGGCAGATTGAGATAACTGATATTTTGGATGCCTTTAGTGAGGGAGCTTCTGGTGTTATGGTATCGGGTTGTGCTAAGGAATCCTGTCATAATAGGGCGGGAAGTCTTAGGGCAGAAAAAAGGGTGCTTGGAGCTAAAAAGATTTTAGAAGAAATTGGAATGGAGCCTGAAAGGGTTGAGATGTTTTTTGTTTCAAGGCTTTCGGCTGAGGAGTTTGTAGAGAAGGCTAAAAATTTTTATAAAAAGCTTTTAGAACTGACTTTAAAGGAGAAGGCTTAATGATTATTGCTGAAAGAAAGCCAATTTCAGAGATTTTAAAAAATATAGAGTCTTATGAAAAGATTTTGGTTTTGGGATGTAGGGGATGTGTGGCTGTTTGTTCAGCTGGAGGAGATAGAGAGGTAGCTATTATGGCTTCAGCCTTAAGGCTTGCCAGAAAGAGGATGGAAAAACCCATAGAGATTTTAACATCTACTTTTATAAGACAATGTGATTCCGAATATTTAGAGCCTTTAGAAAAGTTGGGGAAGGAAGTAGAGGCGATAGTTAGTCTGGCTTGTGGGGTGGGGGTAAATTTAATAGCCGATCTTTATCCTGAGTTTAAAGTCTATCCAGGAGTAGATACGAGTTTTTATGGAGCAAATACCGCCTTAGGTGAATGGATAGAAAAATGTCGAGGTTGTGGAGATTGTATCATAGATAAGACAGCGGGGCTTTGTCCTATTGCGAGGTGTGCTAAGAATTTGTTAAATGGGCCCTGTGGGGGTTCTCAAGGAGGAAGATGTGAGGTTAGAAAGGATATGTCTTGTATTTGGCACGAGATTGTGGAAAGGCTTAAGAGAAGGAATGAGCTTAATCGGCTTTTTGAGATTTGGGGTCCTAAGGATTGGAGAGCTGCGGGAGGAGATGGGCTTAGGGTAAGGATAAGAGAAGATTTGAAGTTTAATGGAGGGAAATAGCTTTGGATAGAAGGAGTCATCTGGAAAAACTTTTAGAGAAAGGACAATTTGTAGTTACCGCTGAAATCGGCCCTCCCAGAAATGCGGATGGAGAAATTATTAAGAAAAAGGCTAAGCTTTTAAAAGGTTTTGTAGATGCTGTTAATATTACCGATTGCCAGACTGCGGTGGTTCGGGTTTCCAGTTTAGCCTCCTGTGTTTTAGTAATGAGTGAGGGGCTTGAGCCAGTTTTACAGATGACTTGTCGGGATAGAAACAGGATTGGTATTCAGGCTGATCTTCTCGGAGCCAGTGCTATAGGAATTAGGAATTTACTTTGCTTAACAGGAGATCATCCTAAATTTGGAAATCACCCTCAGGCTAAACCGGTTTTTGATTTGGATTCTATTCAGTTGATTAATTTAGTTAGGGGACTTAAGGAGGGAAGATTTGAGAATGGAGAAGAGATAAAGGGATTAAGACCCTATTTCTTTATTGGAGCGGCTGAAAATCCTTTTGCAGAGCCCTTTGATTTTAGACCTTTGCGCCTTATGAAAAAGGCAAAGGCGGGAGCTAAATTTTTTCAAACTCAGATTATTTATAATGTAGATAGGTTTAAAAATTTTATGGAAGCCCTAAGGGAATTAGGAATTTTAGAAAAGGTTTATATTTTAGCGGGAATTACTCCTCCCAAGTCCTTAGGGATGGCTAAGTATATGAAATATAATGTGCCGGGCTTAGATGTGCCTGATGAGATTATAAAAAGGTTGGAGTTGGCTAAGGATAAAAAGGAAGAGGCTATAAATATTGTGGTAGAGATTATTCAGCAAGTTCGGGAGATCCCTGGGGTTAGGGGTGTGCATATTATGGCTATTGAATGGGAGGAGGCGGTTCCGGAGATAGTAAAAAGAGCTGGGCTTTACCCTAGAGAGGTGGGAGCAGAAATTCAGCCTCCTTTTGTAGTGGAGAGGGTAGTGGAAAGGATTGTAGAAAAACCTGTTGAGGTTGTAGTTGAAAAAATAGTAGAAAAGCCTGTTGAGGTAGTGTTGGAAAAGATAGTAGAAAAGGTAATGGAAAAAGAAATTTCCTTGGAGGAAGAGATGTCTATGGAGCGTCTTTCGGCTTTAATAGATATTTTATCGGAATTAAAGGCTAGTTTGAAGAATTTAAAAACTGGAATGGAGGCTTTAGAAGAGGGAATTGCTAAGATTGAAAAGGAATTTTTGGGAAAGGAATTAAGAAGGCCTATTAGTAAAGAAATTATAAAAAAAGAGGAGCCTAAGGTTGAGGAGAAAAAAGAATTTATTTCCGAAGCTAAACCTTTGGAAGTTCGAGAAGTAGGAGAGGAAGTTCAGGTTGAGGTTAAGCCAGAAATTAAGGTAGAAGAGAGGCTTGAAGAAAAGCCTGAAGTTAAAGTAGAAGAAAAGGTAGAAATAAAGCTTGAGCCTAAGCCAGAGGCAAAGGTTGAAGAAAGAGTTGAGCCTAAGGTTGAGACTAAGGTGGAGGTGAAGGCTGAGGAGTTACCTAAGGTAGAACTTAGGGTTGGGACTTTGAGGGGGCAATATAGACCTCTTTCGGAGAGGGCTTCTAAAATTTCTCAAGACCTTTATATAGAAAAAGCTACTGGAGAGATAAAGGAGGTTGTTATTGGAGTTGGAGAGAAGGCTATTAAAGTTGGCGGTGTTTCAGCTATTAATTTTCACTTTTTTGAAGGGGATATGAGAAATGGAATGAAGATGGCTTTAGAAATTTTAGATGTTAAACCAGAGGATTGGCCAGAAAGTCTGGCTAAGTGTTTTAGGGATGTCTATCATGACCCTGGTCTTTGGGCTAAAAAGTGTGTGGAAGAATATGGAGCGGAAGCTATTTGTTTATATCTTTTGGGAACAGATCCTAACTATCTCAATCTACCGGCTGAGCAGGCTAAGAGGGTAGCTGAAAAGGTAGCTTCTTCAGTGGATGTGCCAATTATTGTTTGGGGTTCGGGAAATGCGGAAAAGGATGTAGAGGTTTTAAGGGAAGTAAGTGAGGTGATTGGGAATCGGGGAATTGTAATTGGACCGGTAGTTGAGTCTAACCATCGCACTTTAGCGGCTATTGCTATGGGATACCATATTCCTGTAATTGCTTCAAGCCCTATAGATGTTAATTTAGCCAAACAATTAAATATTTTATTAGAAAACATGGGGTTGTCTTTGGATAAGATTTTGATGGATCCTTCTATAGGGGCCTTGGGTTATGGTTTAGAATATACCTATTCGGTTATGGAAAGGATAAGATTAGCGGCCCTTTATGCTCAGGATACAAAATTACAGGTTCCTTTTATTTGTAGTATCGGAAAGGAGGTTTGGAAGACTAAGGAGGCTGGTCTACCTACGGATGAAATTATGGGAGATGCTTTAGCTAGAGGTGTTTTAATGGAGGCTTTTACGGGAATTACCTTAGCCTTAGCTGGGGCAGATTTGTTAATTATGAGACATCCTAAGGCCATAGAATTATGTAGAAGCTTATTTAACGCGTTAAGTTTAAGTTAAGGAGGGGGAGAAGGGTATGTCCAAAATAATTACTACAGCTGCTATAAGAGGAGCTCATAAGATAGTAGAGAAAGCTTGGGAAAAATATGAAGAGGCTGTTAAAAAATTTGGCAAAGAGGTTGAAATAGGGTTTCCGAACACAGCTTATTATCTTCCTATTATTTACGCGATATTAGGCTATCCGGTAAAAAGGTTAGGGGATTGTGAGGAGGTGTTGCAGACAGCTAAAAGTCTTCTTCCGGATATTCCTTCAGAGAAGACTTGGCTTCCCTATTTAGGTCCGGCCCTTGATGCGGGAATGGCCACTTTTTTTGCTGAGGAGATACTTGAGGCTATTAGGTACTTAGAAAATCCTAATTTTTATACTAAGACGGAAGATGTTTTAGAAAATAATATTTGGCTTGGTGCAGCTGATGATGTAATTTTTCGGAAAAGAGGAGTTGAGTTTGTAGATGGAACTGCGCCAGGATTTGCAGCCATTTTAGGAGCCCCTCCGGATAAAGAAACAGCTCAAAGGATAGCTCAAGAGCTTTTAGAGAAAAATCTTTATGTTTTTATGCATGATCAAACTAATGGAATTTATATGCCTTATCTTTTAAAGGAAGCGGGAGTACAATTAGGCTGGAATACTCGCTTAATTCCTTTTGGTCTTGACTATACTTCGGTAGTCTTTGCTATAGGTTTTGCTTGTAGGGTAGCTATGTCTTTCGGAGGTATTAAACCAGGCGATTATTTAGGAAACCTTCTTTATAATAAAGATAGGACTTTTGCTTTTGTAATAACCTTTGGTCCTGTTTCTGATGAGTGGTATGCTAATGGAGCGGGAGCTATCAATTGGGGTTTTCCAGTAATATCTGATTGGAATATTCCGGAGATTAAGCCTTACGGAGTTTGCACTTATGAGCATGTGGTTTCTCAAGTGCCCCATTCAGAGATTGTAGATAGGGCAGTTGAAGTAAGGGGGCTTAAGGTTACTTCTGTGAAATTAGATATTCCTGTTTCTTATGCTCCAGCCTTTGAGGGAGAAAGGGTGAGGAAGGATGATCTTTATTTAGAGTGCGGGGGAGGAAGATCTCCTGCTGTAGAGCTTTTGTTATCAGCTTCCTTAGAGGAGGTAGAAGATGGAAAGATAGAGGTTATTGGTCCAGAGATTTCGGATTTACCTAATCTTGGAATCAAGGGTCCTCCTTATGTTATGCCCTTTGCGGTAGTTGTGAAGGTGGCGGGGGTAAATATGCAGGAGGACTTTGAGGCAATTTTAGAAAGACAGTTTCACCACTTAGTTAATTATGCTCAAGGGATAATGCATGTGGGGCAAAGAAATATTATGTGGCTTAGGTTTAGTAAACAGGCTGTAGAAAAGGGATTTAAATTTGAACATATTGGAAGGATACTTTATGCCAAGCTAAAACAGGATTATAGTGCCATTGTAGATAAATGTCAGGTTACCATTTATACTATAGAAGACAAAGTAAAGGAAATTTTAGAATTAGCTAAGGGAGTTTATGCTAAGAGGGATGCCAGGTTAGCTGGGCTTACTGATGAGAATGTAGATGTTTTCTATTCTTGCACTCTTTGTCAAAGTTTTGCTCCAAACCATGTGTGTGTGATAACTCCAGAAAGGGTAGGGGCTTGTGGGGCTTATAACTGGCTGGATGGAAAGGCTTGTTATTCTATTAATCCAACAGGTCCTAATCAACCTATTCCCAAGGGTGAAGTGCTAGATGGAAAATTAGGGCAATATATCGGGGTTAATGAGTATGTTAGACAGGCTTCCCGGGGAGCTGTAGAAAGGGTTAGTTTGTATAGTATTCTTATTGATCCTATGACGGTTTGTGGGTGTATGGAGGGTATAGCTGCTCTTCTTCCCAGTATTAACGGAATTATGATTGTTAATAGGGATTATATGGGGATGACACCGACGGGTATGAAATTTTCTACCTTAGCTGGAATGGTAGGAGGAGGGCAGGTTACTCCGGGTTTTATGGGAGTTTCTAAACATTATATAACTTCTACCAAATTTCTTTATGCTGATGGGGGTCTTTTAAGAGTAGTTTGGATGCCTAAGATGTTGAAGGAAGAGTTAAAAGAGAAGCTTCAAAAACGGGCTGAAGAATTAGGGGTTCCTGATTTGATTGATAAGATAGCTGATGAAACGGTAGCTGTAACAGAAGAAGAGGTTCGGGCTTGGATAGAAAAGGTAGGACATCCGGTTTTAAATTTACCACCTTTAGTATAAAAGAGAAAAAATTTAAGGAGGCCTTTTCACTATGGGGCTTACAGGAATTCAAATTTTAGGGAAACTTCCTAAGAAAAACTGTAAGGAATGTGGTTTTCCAACTTGTATGGCCTTTGCTATGAAGGTTGCAGCTGGACAAGCTGAAATAGCAGCCTGTCCTTATGTAGATCCTACAGTAGTAGAGGAAATTGCTGAGGCTACAGCCCCTCCTATTAGAACAGTAAAGTTAGGAAGTGGAGAGTTTACTTATTCCTTAGGAGGAGAAACCTGTTTGTTTCGTCATGAAAAACGTTTTGAAAATCCACCACTTATTGGAACTTTTATTACCACCAAAATGGTAGACGAGGAAATTAATCGCCGCCTTGAGCTTTATAAACAGCTTAAATGGGATAGAGTTGGTATCACTCTTCAACCGGATGTAATTTGGATTAAGGGAGAAGGAGATCCCCAAAGAGTGGGCTTCCTTGTAGAAAGGGTAAGAAAGGAACTTCCTTATTTACCTATTATTTTATCAGGAAGCAAAGAAGAGGTAGAAAAAGGAGTTTCTCTTTGTGGAGAATTTAAGCCTTTAATTTACGGAATAAATAAAGAGACCTTGGAGGAATTTTTACCCTTAGGAGAGTCTTTTAAGGTTCCTCTGGGAATTGGAGCATCCTCTTTGGATGAATTGGCTGAGCTTTCGGATAAAGCTCTTCAAAGAGGTTTTAAAGATTTGGTTTTAGATCCGGGTTCTCAAAGTGTGCGGGAGCTTTTTGAAGATTTAGTGATTATTCGGAGATCTGCTATAAAGAAGCGTTATAAACCCTTTGGATTTCCAGTAATTACTTTTCCTTTCAGATATACGGAAGATTATCTTTTGGAGAGTGCTATAGCCAGTATTCTGGTAGCCAAATATGCCAGTATTATTATTCTTTCGGACTTGAAAGCAGAAAGTCTTTTCAATCTTTTAGTAGAAAGAATGAACATTTTTACCGATCCTCAGAAACCCTTAGTAGTTGAAGAAGGAATTTATCCTGTGAACGGACCGGATGAGATGTCACCTGTTATTATTACCTGTAATTTTGCCTTGACCTATTTTATTGTAAATGGTGAAGTGGAGGGAAGTAGAGTGCCTACTTGGCTTTTAATTAAGAATACTGATGGACTTTCTGTTTTAACCGCTTGGGCAGCTGGAAAGTTTGGAGCAGATAGTATTGCTGAATTTATAAAAAAATGCGGGATTGAAGGAAAGGTTAAACATAGAAAATTGTCTATTCCTGGATTATTAGCCAGTATAAAGGGAGAATTGGAGGAGGAGCTTCCTGATTGGGAGATTATAGTAGGTCCAAGGGAGGCAACGGGGCTTCCGGCTTTTTTGAGAAAAGTATCGGCTGAAATAAAGGAAGCAGTTTAGAGGCCTTGGATAATAATTTAAAGGAGGCAAGAGATGAGTAAAGAGGTTATTTGTGTAGCTGAATCCATAAACATTATGGGAAAAAGGATAGGACAAGCTATGAAAGAAAGGAACCCCGAGCCTATTCAACAAATGGCTAAGGAGGAGACCGAATTAGGAGCGGATTATTTGGATTTAAATATCGGTCCAGCTAAAAAGGATGGTCCAGAGCTGGCTAGTTGGATTGTAAAAATAGTGGAAGAGGTAGTGGATACCCCTATTTCTCTTGATACAACTAATCCTGAAGCGATGATAGCTGGAATTAATGCCTCCCAAAACCCTTCTACTTGTCTTATTAATTCCATTTCCATTCAGGCAGAAAGATTGGAAAAATTGGCACCCTTTGCTGCGGAAAAGGGGTGTGATGTGGTAGCCCTTTTATGGGGTTTAGAGGGACTTCCTAGAGATGCTAATGAAAGGGCAGCTTTAGCAGTTGACCTCATTATGAAACTGAATGAATATGGAATTCCCAATGAAAAGATTTGGGTAGATCCAATTATAACTCCAATCACCCTTGGAGCAGATCAATTACAGGAATCCTTAATATTTTTATCAATGCTTCAGGATATAGCTCCTGGTGCTAAGAGTATTGTAGGACTTTCTAATGTGTCTAATGGAGTAGCCTCCCATTTACGGCCTTATCTTAATAGAGTCCTTCTTATGATGTTAATGAAATACGATGTTTATAGTGCTATTGTAGATGTTTATGATAAAGAGTTAGTGGAGATTGCTAAAGGGAAACATCCTGATTGGGTAGCCTTGGTTCATAGGATGATGGATGGGGAAGAAGTAGATCTTAAAAGCTTATCTCCTAAGGAATTAGAAATTTATAAAACTTATAGAGTTTTAAGTGGGCAAACTATTTTTTCTGAATCTTGGCTCCAACTTTAAAAAGGCTCTAAAACTTAAAAACTTTTAGGGAAGGTTTCAATGGAATTAATAAAGATTAAAATAAATAGTCAAAAGTTTTCGGTTCAAAAAGGGGCTTTACTTTTAGAGGCGATTCAATCGGTAGGTTTTTATGTTCCTACCCTTTGTTATCTCAAAGAGAAAGCTTCGCCTTCTAATCCTTGTGGTTTATGTATAGTAAAAATTAAAGGGGAGGGGTTAGTCAGAAGTTGTGAATATACTATAGAAAAAGAGATTGAAGTAGAAACAGAAAATGAAGAGATTAAAGCTATTCGGAGAAGGATTTTAGAGAATCTTGTAAGCAATCATTATGGTGATTGTAAGGCGCCTTGTCATACCCCTTGCCCAGGAGGCTTAAATATTCAGGGTTATATCGGATTTATTTCTAAGGGAGATTTTAAATCAGCTTTAGCTTTAATTAAAGAAAAGCTTCCTTTACCTGCGGTAGTAGGAAGAGTTTGTCCTCGTTTTTGTGAGCCCGTCTGTCGTCGCGCTTTAGTAGATCAACCGTTAGCTATAAACAATCTAAAAAGATTTGTAGCTGATTATGGTTTAGAGTATGGAGAGCTTCCTCTTGAACTTCCTTCTTTAGGAGAAAAAAAAGTTGCAGTAATAGGAGCGGGTCCAGCTGGGTTAACCTGTGCCTATTTTTTGAGATTAAAAGGTTATAGGGTAACTATTTTAGATAAGGAAGAAGAGCCAGGAGGTCTTTTAAGATACGGAATTCCTACTTTTAAACTTCCGAGGGAGGTAGCAAGAAAGGAAATTGATAATATTTTAAAATTAGGAATTGATTTTAAGGGTGGGAAGGCCTGGGGAAAAGATTTTACTCTAAGGGATCTTTTGGAAGATGGTTTTCAAGCTATTTTTATTGCTATTGGGGCTCGGAAGGAGAAATCTTTTGGTTTTCAAGGGGAAGAATTAGGAGAAAGCGGTTTTCAATTTTTATATCGTTTTAATAAGGGAGAGGTAGATTTAGAAAATTACAAGAATAAAAGGGTAGCTATCTTAGGTTGTAGTTATACCGCTATTGAATTAGCCAGGGTCCTTAGACGCCTTGGATGTGAAGTTTTTGTCTATTATCCGCGCTCTAAAGTAGAAGCTCCTATTCCTTTAAGGGAGATAGGGTATGCCGAAAGGGAGGGAGTAAACTTTATTTTTGTAACAGCTCCCTGGGAATTGAGGAAAAAGGGAGAGGCCTTGGAAATCACCTTAGTTAGGACTACTCTTACGGAAAAAAGAGAGATTAAACTCCTTCCGGAAACAGCCTTTTCCGAGAGTTTTGAGTTAATTTTTAAGGCTTGGGGAGAAGTTCCTTCGGATAGTTTTAAAGAATGGGGAGATCTGGAAAGAGCCATAGAAACTTCTTCAGAAGGAGTAATAAAGGTTAATCCTCAGACTTTGGAGACTAATCTTAAAGGAGTTTTTGCCGGAGGAGATTTTATTCACGGTTCTAAAACCGTTATTCAAGCTGTAGCCAGCGGACGAAAGGCAGCTTCTTCTATTGCAGCGTTTTTAGAGGGTCTTCCCTTAGAGAAGACTAAGATTACAGTGAAATATGATTTTAGTAGGGGAAAAAGGGCTGAAGAATTTGATTCTAACTTTTTAGATATGTTTTCTCAGAAGGAGAGAGCTCAGCTTCAAGAAAGGGATCCAAAAGAGAGAATCTTAGACTTTGAAGAAGTTCTTATAGGATTAACTAAGGAGGCTGCCATAGAAGAGGCTAAGAGATGTTTAAAATGTGGATGCTTAGGTATTCATAAGTGCGATTTCAGGGAGATTTTGATTAAAGAGGATGTGCCTGTTTCTAAGGCTCGTAAAAGGATGAAATATGCTCTTCAACAAAAACACCCTTTAATTGAAGTAGATTTGAATAAGTGTATAGTCTGTGAAAGATGTGTTAGAAGTTGTCCCTATTCAGCAATATTTTTTAAGGTGATTAATAAAGGGAAACCTACAGAACATATAACCTTTCATTTTAAGGAAAATTGTGTAAGTTGTGGTCATTGTGTAGATACTTGTCCTACGGGAGCTTTAACCAAAAAGAATTTAGTTGTGCCCTATGAAAGGAAAGAAGCTAAGGCAGTAAAATCGGTATGCAGTTATTGCGGAGTTGGCTGTAATTTAACTGTGTGGGTGAAAAATGGAACTATTTTTGAAGTGACAGGAAGAGATCTTCCACCTAATTATGGAAAAACCTGTGTTAAAGGTAGATTTGGTTTTGAATATTATAAAAGCGGAGAAAGATTAACCAAACCTCTCATAAGAAGAGATCGATTAAGGGATTTTGAAGCTGTAGATTGGGAGACAGCTTTAGAATTTGTAGCAGAAAATCTTCTAAGAATTCGGAATGAATATGGTCCTTTGGCTTTGGGGTTTCTATGTTCAGCGAGAACTAGTAATGAAGAAAACTACTTAATGCAAAAGATAGCTCGGGGAATTTTTAAGACTAACAATGTAGACAATCCTGCCCGGGTCTGACATGCACCTTCGGTCGCAGGGCTTGCGGCCACAGTAGGAACAGGAGCTGCTTGCGTAAACTTTGATGAAATTTTAAATGCCGAAACTCTTTTTCTTATTGGCACTAACTCAGAAGAGGCCCATCCTATTGTAGCGCAAAAGATTGCTTTAGCTTTAGAGAAGGGAGCTAAGTGTATTGTTGCTGATCCAAGAAGAATTTCTTTTGCTGATCAGGCTAATATTTATCTTCCTTTAAGGCCGGGAAGCAATGTTCCCCTTTTAAACGGAATAGCTTATGTAATTATTAAGGAGGAGCTTTATAATAAGGAATTTATAGAAAACTATGTAGAAAACTTTGAAGCCTTTACTCATTATATTCTGAGTGAATGGGATTTAGCGAGAGTTAGTAGATATACAGGGATTAAGCCTTATTTAATAGAGCAAACCGCTTATCTTTATGCCCAATCTAAGAGTGCCCTTATTCTTTGGGGTTTAGGAGTTTCAGAACATAGAAGTGGTTCCTATACTGCTATGGCTATTGCTAATTTAGCAACCCTTTGTGGTTTTTGGGGTAAGCCTGGGTGTGGTGCTATGCCACTTCGTGGACAAAATAATGTGCAAGGCGCCTGTGATATGGGTGGATTGCCTTATGTGCTTCCAGGCTATCAAGTTGCTTTAGATCTAACTGTAAAAAGAAAATTTGAGGAGGTGTGGGGCACTGAATTACCTATCACTGAGGGAAAAACTTTGCCTGGAATGCTTAAAATGGCCTTAGAAGGGAAACTAAAAGCCCTCTATGCTATGGGATATGATATAGCAATGAGTCATAATGATCTTTCTAGTGTGTGGTCAGCTTTAAAAAACCTTGAATTTTTAGTAGTTCAAGATATTTTTATGCCCCTTTCCGCTAAGTATGCGACTGTGGTTTTGCCATCGGCTTGTGTCTTTGAAAAATGTGGGACCTTTACTAATGGTGAGAGACGGGTCCAACTTTTTGAAAAGGCTGTCTCACCACCAGGTGAAGCCTTACCTGATTGGTTGATTTTAACTAAATTAGCCCAAAAGTTAGGCTATAACTGGGATTATCAATCTCCTTCGGAAATTTTAGAAGAAATTGGTAAAGTTTGGCCAGCTTTGAGAGGTATGAATTATAATAGACTAAAGGAAAGGGGTATTCAATGGCCCTGTCCAGAAGAGGCCCATTCCGGAACTGCTATTCTTTTTACCTCAGGTTTTCCTAAAGGAAAGGTTCATTTAGCCTTAGCTAAACATTTAGAGCCCTTAGAAAGACCTACCTCCGAATATCCCTTTATTTTGGTAACTATAAGAAGGCTTCATCACTATAATATTGGCAGTATGAGTAGAAGGTGTTCTTCTTTGTTTAAACTTTACAGCGAACCTATTGTAGATATTAATCCTGAGGATGCTGAAAGATTAGGAATTTTAGAGGGATCTAAGGTGAAAATTTGGAATGAGAGGGGAGAAGTAATTTTTAAAGCCCATCTCAATGAAAGAGTTCCCTCCGGGCAGCTTTATGTGGATTTTCATTTTGAATCAGCTTTAACTAACTTATTGGTTAGCCCTGGATTGGATGAATTAATGGAAACTCCGGAATATAAGGTTTCAGCTGTAGCTGTTACTCCTCTTTAAGGGACTTCCCAAAATTTATTGTTTTAGATTTTTGTAGTAATTGAGGATCTCCTCAAGCCGCCTAATTAATAATCCTTCTTCTAAATATTTTTGAGCTTTCTTTAAAGCCCCTTTAAAATCTATACTTTTTCTACTTATATAAAGAGCTCCAGCTAAATTTAGAAGAAACATGTCCCGGATAGGACCCTTTAATTTATTTTCCAAGAGCTGATAAAGAATTTTTCGGCTTTCTTCAACATTATTAACTTTTAACTCCCCTTCATCTTCTAATCTTTCCAAACCGAGGTTTTCAGGATCTATATAATAGGTGGTAATTTTTCTATGTTCTAATTCCGAGACTTTAGTTGAGCCAGTAAGAGTTATTTCATCGTAGCCATCTTCTCCCCAGACAACTAATGCTCTTTTAACTCCTAAGTCATCCAGGACATAGGCTATTTTTTCGGTTAGAGAAAAGGCATAAACTCCTAAAAGTTGATGGGTAGGTTTAGCAGGATTTAAAAGAGGACCTAAAAGATTAAAAATAGTTCTTCCAATCTTTTTTCTAATAAGAGCAACCTTGTCAAAGGCTGAATGATAAAGGGGAGCAAAAAGAAAGATAAAACGGATCTCCTTTAAAGCCTTTTTTAATATCTCAGTAGGTAAATCCAAAGGAATACCTAAGGCTTCTATTAAATCAGCTGAGCCACTTTTACTGGAGACGGATCTATTTCCGTGCTTAACCACATAGATATTCTCTTCTACCGTTATCCCTAAGGCTACAGCTGTAGAAAAATTGAAGGTGCCTTTTCCGTCGCCTCCAGTCCCACAGGTATCTAAGAGAATAGCTCCTTCTTCTAATTCTACCTCCAAAGGTTTCATCACCTCTCTAAAAGCTTTAACAGCTCCTGCAATTTCTTCCCAGGCCTCTCCCTTTTCCCTTAAAGCTATTAGGAATTCTTCTACTAAAGATTCTTCAAAATCGCCCTCCGCTAATTTTCGGAAAAGAAGATAACTTTCTTCTTTCGTTAAAGATTCCTTCTTTTTTAATTTTTCCGTGGCCACCTTAAAATCCATTTTTTTCTACCTCAAGGAAAGTATTATTTTCATTTTAAAGATGGTTCTAAAGTTTGTCAAGAAAAACTATTGGGTCCCCTTCTTGGTTTAGAGGCTTTCTTGTAGTGGTTTCTGTTAGCGCCAATTGAAGTGTTCACAGATTATCTTTGCAATCGTTTTTCCTTCTTCTTTGTAATATTTCTCTACTAAAAATGGAAATACAAGATCTTTTTAAAAGCAATCAGGTGAGCCTTAAAAAGATTTTCACAAAATTAAATATTTAAAAATATTGACAACGTAGGAGTAATATGGTAGCAATTTACTTATAGGTTTTGTAAAAACTCAACTCATAGGGGGTAAGGCATGAAAACATTGATGAATTTAATTTTTAGGAGTAGATTCGGTATCTTTGGTTTGTTTGTATTTTTAGCCCTTGTTTCTATTTTTATTTTTAATATTTCAACTTTAGAAGACTCAATAGTTAAGGAAAAGAAAGTTAAACTTAAGCATCTAACTGAGACTGCCTATGGGATCATTGATTACTATTACAAACTTTTCAAAGAAGGTAAATTATCCGAGGAGGAAGCTAAATCAGCAGCTATATCCGAAATTAAAGCTTTAAGATACGAAGAAAAGGAATACTTCTGGATAAACGACACCACTTTACCATTTCCCAAAATGGTAATGCATCCTACAGTTCCTTCCCTTGATGGAAAAGTTCTTGATGCTTCAAAATTTAACTGTGCTGTAAGTATGCAGGCAGGATTGGATGGAGAGGAAGTAAAGACTGATGGAAAGAAAAATCTTTTTCAGGCAATGGTTGAAGTAGTCAATCAGGCAGGATACGGATATGTAAGATACAATTGGCCCAAACCATTACCAAGTGGTGGAGTGACAAAGGAAAGCTATCCAAAGCTTTCTTGTGTCAAAAAGTTTGAACCATGGGAATGGGTTATAGGAACAGGAGTTTATATTGATGATGTTAATAAAACTATAATGGCTCAAGTAATTAAAGTATCAATCGCAGGATTTATCGTATTTTTGATCTTTCTATTTATGTTAGTCTTCTTAGTAAGGGATTTGAGAAAATTTGTCAAAGGATTTGTTAAGGATTTAGAAGAAGCGACGAACAGAATTGCACAAGGTGACCTTACTGTTAAAATTGAGGCTAAAACTAAAAATGAATTTTTACCTATAATTGAGGTAGTTTCTAACACTATAGAGTCTATTAAAAAATTAATAGCTAACACTAAGACAATAGCCACATCCCTTGTTTCGGCGTCAGAGCAAATAAGAACAATAACAGGTGAGATATCAAGGAATCTTAAGTTGCAGACAGAAAGGGCATCTCAAATGGCGTCAGCGTCGGAGGGGATGTCACAGACTGTTGTAGATATAGCAAAGAATGCATCCCAAATTGCAGAGGCAAGCTCATATACTGCACAAATAGCAAAGGATGGTAGAGAGGTGGTCTCCAACACAGCACAGGAGATAAGACTTATTGAAGGAGTAATAAGAAAGCTTTCTGAGATGATAAATACTCTTGCAGAGCGTTCTCGTCAGATTGATGAGATAGTGACAGTCATAAAAGACATAGCTGATCAGACCAATCTTCTTGCCCTGAATGCAGCTATTGAGGCAGCAAGGGCAGGTGAGCATGGGAGAGGCTTTGCAGTAGTTGCAGATGAAGTGCGCAAACTTGCGGAACGGACAACTCGGGCAACTAATGAGATAGCAGATATGATAAGTAGAATACAGTCGGAGGTAAGTGTAGCGGAAGACTCAATGGAGGATGCAACGAAGAAAGTAGAGAGTGGAGTAGAATTAAGTAACCGCTCAGCAGAGATGCTTGATCAAATACTATTTAAAGCACAGGAACTACAAGGAATGATCCAGCAGATAGCAAGTGCAACAGAGGAGATGAGTTCAGTTACATCTAACATAACACAGGATATAGGAAGTATCGCAGAGAGCTCAAAGAAGATATCCCTTGCAGTTGAACAATCAGCCCAGATAGCATTAGACATAGCAAGACTTGGAGGAGAACTTCAATCTAACATAGGAAAAATTAAAGTTTAAGGATTTTATATCTCCCCATTTTTTTGGAATATTATAAATACGAATTTTTTAAACTTTAAACTTAAACTAATGCACCCAAACTTTGTATAAAATATTTACAAACCATTTTTAAAGACCTCATAAGGCCTTTTTACTTTAAGACTGCTTCTATCACATCCTTTGCCAGCCAACTCAGGTCCTTGATCTGTTCTAATAATTCTGGGAATGCCATAAAGTCTAAAGTATTCTTCAAGGACTTCTATAACCAAATTAGCGGTAAAGTTAAAATTCACCTCAATACCTAAGGATAACCTACTGAACAGCTCTTAAACAGTCATTATTTTAATGCTTCTTCCGTTTTCAAGGGCATCAAAAAGGAAATCTATAGCCCAGAGATGATTGCAAAATATAGGCTCTGTAAGAGGCTTTTGTTCAATAATCCGCTTTTTGTTTTTACTAGGTTTCTGCCTCTTAAGTCCAAGACTTTTATAGATGCGATAGACTCTTTTCATAATCTTAAAAAAACGCCAGAATCCAGGACCTTACCATAATATACTCTCTCTTTACAAATGATTAATTAAAAATTTTAAACTTTTTATACCACTCAATTGTTTTCAAAATGGACTCCTCTAAGGGAATGTTCTGTCTGAGTCCTAATTCTTCTCTTGCTCTTTTAGTGGAAGGCACATACCTTTCAGGTGGGATATTAGGGTCAGGTTTTTTCATAATTTTGACTTCAATTGGTTTGTCAAAGCATGAGGCAACAAGTCTTGCCAAATCAGCAATTGTTATAGCCTCTTCAGCGCCTACATTGTAAGGTCTGCATGACTGGCCTTTAAATAAAATTGTCCAGAGCCATACTGTCAAATCAGAGGCATACATATAAGACCTGTATGGAGTTCCATCTCCCTTGACTATAATTGGTCCTCCTATCAAACCATCACGAATAAAGTTTCCGATGGCATAATGAAGATTGAGCTGCAAATACGGTCCTACAAAGGAGAAACAACGAGCAATCTTGATCTCAATGCCATAACTTTTGGCATAGGTTATACATAAAAACTCGGCTGCTCTTTTCCCAATTCCTAAAGCAGCGTTTGGATCATCTGGATTAACTGCACCATCGTAATCTTCAGGAATGTGAGTTATATCTGGAGGCTGAATGCCATATATTTTTCCAGAACTTGTAAATAAAATTTTCTTGGCATTACATTTAACTGCAAAGTCAAGCAATCGTTTTGTTCCGTTTACTATCGTATCCAATCTCAAAACAGGGTCTTCTTTTTTAAAGTAACCATCTGCTGAAGCGCTTGCAAGATGTATGATGTAGGGAAACTCTCCATCTAAAAATTTAAAATTTCTAATATCTCCAATTTGAAAACTGATATATTTATTTATTGCAAGATGGGGAAATGAATTTTTAAATAATTCATAATTTCTTGTAAGTACAAAGGCTTCTGCTTTAAGATCAAGAGTATCATTTATCCATATAAAACTCTCCAATATCCACTTTCCAAAAAAACCGGTTCCTCCAGTTATAAAAATGCGTTTACCTCTTATTTCTTCCCACAACTCTTCAGTATGTTGAAGTATGAAATCTAAATCTTTACCTAAAGGATTTGTTTTTTCATTCATTGTCTTTTATTTTTGCTTTAAAATCACATATTGATGGACGGCAAAGCTGTCTTTCGCTTTTTTCAATAAAATCTTCTTTAGTAAAAACCTCATTGTAAGGGACAGGTAATGGCTTGCTGTATGTCTTTTTTAAATAGTTGTTTATAAAATTTCTATCTTCTGCAACAAGACAAGTATCTACATACTTACCAAAAAACTTAATATTCAATCCTCTTTCAATAATGTCTCTAAGGGGTTCTTTAAAGAAATTTCCAAGAGAACAATGAATATAAGGACATGGCATAATGTCTCCATATTTAGTGATTGAAACCATTCTTTTTACAGCTATACATCCAAGATCTAATCCATAGCCGGGGGTTAGATGGGTGAAAACATTGTATTTTTTTTCAAGTTCTCTTACATAATCCATATCTTCTCTTGTAATAAGCACGTCAAAATTGCCTTCCCATTCTCCCACAGGTTTTGCATATGTAACGAATACACCGACATCCATTCCATTAAAAAATTCCAAGAATTCAATAAACTCCTGAGACCTTACTCTTTGTTTTGTTACAACAGTTTGGATGATTATATCAAGTCCTGCGTTCTTAGCTGCTTCAATTGCTCTCAAACATCTTTTGTGAGAATCTTTTTTTCTTCTAAAACTGTCATGTTCTTCTGCAGAGAGACTATCAAGGCTCAGTTGAATTTTATCTACTCCAATACTTTTTAAATGTTTTGCTTTTTTTTCATCAAGAAACCAGCCATTTGTATCAGATGTAATATAAAACTTCGTAGGGTCAATTGCCTCTACTATCTCATCAAAATCTGAAAAAACAAGAGGTTCACCACCTGTAATAACAATATGTGCAAGCCCCATCTCATCAGCCTGGCGAGAAAGCTCTTTGACATCCTTTGGTGTAAAATGCCTTAAGTTACCCTTATGCCTTAATTTTGTGATATCACAATGGACACAGCGGAAATTACATGTGTAATCATACTGAAATTGTAGTATTGCAATGCTTTCACCCTTTTTAATCTTTTCCTCAAATTTCATAACCTTTTCATACACATAGGGCTTTTCTCTTTTAAGCTTATTCCTCTTTTCATTTTCTTTTTCCCTTACTTTTGGTTTCAAATTCTCATCCAACATACTACACCTCCATTTTTTAAAAAAACATTTGTTCGTAATATTCCTTCTTACCAACAGTAATCACAACGGATGTTTTTTTCAATCTCTTCCTTTGTTGGGTTAAAATAAGATGGATTGTAGGCCGGAATTCCAAAGTAAAAATCACTCTTTTTAACTTTCTGATCTAACACAGTTTTTGGTTTAAAACCAAACTTTTTCAACACAAACACAGAAACAGTCATAAAACCTTCTCCAGCACCATAAAGAATCAATTCCTTTCCTTTCAACAAATCGTGTATAGAGTTTTTAGGATTTGGAGGAAATGATTTTAATTTAAATAATTCTCGTAATTTTCTTATGTATTTATCTTTCATCTAATAACCTCAAGATTTGTATCTCTTAGTACAGCTAAATCAATTTTTGTGCCAAATTTTTTCCTTACAATATTTACAACCTCGTCTGAATAACTTCCAGCCATTACAATAATCGCATCTATTAAGTCTATCTCAATGGTTTCAGGTGAGACTATTGGGATATGGGTTGCAGGTGTATATTTACCTTGTTTAAAGGTTGCTGAATCTACAACATATTTTATTTTATTTGAGATCTCTGCCAAAGATAGGACAGCCAGTGCTTGATGTCCAGCACCCCAGACCGCCACTTTCTTATCCTCGTATCTGGTCAAAAATTTATTAATATCCTCTTTAAGAGATAGTAAATAATTATTAAAATGGGATAGAACAATTGGTTTTCTTTTTTGAACAATCGCTGAGATAATATAGTCATGCCAGATTTCTTTGCATTCAATCACTTCAAAACCGTTAATGTTCAGTGTAATGATTAACGTATCTTTTGTAAAATACATTAGATGATCTGATATAAATTCAGAAAAAAGATTTTTTCTCAAAATCATGTCAAAGTTTGGAACTTCTACTAATCCCACAGCATCATCTCTTAAATTATTAAAAATACCTCTCAATAATTTATTGGGATGTGGAATATGTTCTAAAAAACTCATCATAAAAAATGCATCAAAAGGTTCATTTTCTATTTTATAATTTTCATCTTCTATGAATCCTTGTATTACTTTTAAACCCTGTTTTCTACAAGCATACACAGACTCCCCAGAGGCTTCAAGTCCATATGCATCAACTCCCAACTGAGCCATCAATGAGAGATATTCGCCTTTACCACACCCTATTTCAATGATTTTTTTCCCTTTCAATGAATATTTTTCTATAAAATCCTTAAACTGTTTAAGTCTAAACTGTTTCATGCTTTCAGAAAAACCAGTGGCCCTGATTACTTCTTTATAATAGGGCACAGAGTCATTTCCAAGCTGAACCAAACCACATCCTGAACATTGATAGACTTCTAAATCAATAGCTTTATCATTAGCAAGGTCATCTTTATCAGGTAGGTGCTGGGCAGATTTCGGCATATTTTTTAATATCAATAAAGGCTTTTCAAAAAATAAATTTCCACAAACTCTACATCTATTTACTGGCACAGGAGTCTCCATCTATGTATTTTCTATATATTTCGTGAATTTTTATTAAATTTTCTGGACATTTACTATGCCACATAAGATAACCTCTGTCTGTTTCCTCTAATCCTTCATTTTTAGGCACAAAACTACTTGGAATATAACACTCATACAAAAATGATATAAAATGCCCTCTAATATCTTGACTGCAAAAGATTTCATTAATTGCAATAGGTTCAGGCTTAAATTCTACTGGAATGCCTATTTCTGTTTCCGCTACTTTTAAAACTCTATCTACCAACTTCTCCTTAAAACGAACAATACCACCGGGTAAATGCCAACCTGTTCCTGCATATTCATCATCCCTCCATGAAAGAAGAGTTCGTCCTTTTTCATCCTTAATAAGAAGGTCTACATTTAGTAAGGGTGTAAGTTGGCTAATAAATAGAAAGACCTCTTCAGGAAGTCCCTGTCTTGGGTTTATTATAAACTGTTCTAAAATTTTTATTGCTTCACTAACTGTCATATTACTGTCTCCTTATTTTCCAGAAAGGGCCACATATCTTCAAGGGAGCCTGACACCATTGAGCCATCTGGAAGAGTTTTTGACATTATTCTTGGTGCAATCTGTAAGTCCGGATCAATCATTAATTCGCAAATTACAGGACCTTCACTTTCAAGTATCTTACTTATCTCTTCCTTCAAAATGTCTTGCTTTTTTATCCTATAAGTTTTAAATCCATATGCTTTGCCTATTTTTGTAATGTCCGGGAGAGTCAGTCCACTTGAAGGGTCACAACATAAAAGTCTTCCTTCAAAAAATCTTCTATGGGTGTTTTTGATTGCAGAATATCCGTTGTTGTTTAGAACAAAAATTTTGATGGGTAGATTGAGTCTTTTTATTGTTTCAAGTTCCTGTATGTTATGCTGAAGTGCTCCGTCTCCAGTTATACATATAGTTCTTCTTCGGCTTGCAAGGCAGACACCAATGCTTTGAGGAATGCCAAATCCCATAGAGCCAAGTCCGGGAGAATTAATGAGTCTTTGACCTTTTTTTATTCTAAAAGCCTGGTAGGTAATCTCTGAAGCACTGCCTGAGCTGTCAGGAACTATGTTGTCCTCTGGTGTAAGTAAATCCGAAAGTATATCAATAAATACATAGGTATTTACAAACCTTGAAGTTTTGTAATATTCCTTGAGTATTACTGGATATCTTCTTTTCCATTCCTCACACTGCCTAATCCATTCCAAGCGAGCAAAATTCTTAATCAAATCTTTATTAGCAAGTATACAATTTAAAAATTCTCTGGCATCTGCAATAATTGGAACATCTATTTGGGTATCTATTTTTTTTATCTCATTTTCATCAATATCAACGATTACTTTTCTGGCATTTTTTGCAAAGTTTTTGTAATCATACCCAACTTGGGAAAGGTCAAGTCTTGCACCGATAACAAGTATAAAGTCTGAATTCTGCTGAATAAAATTGGCATATCTTGAAGCAATGGAGCCCGGTCTTCCAAAAAATAAAGGATTAACCTCCTCAATACCATCAGCAAATCTCCAGGTGGTTAAGACAGGAATTCCTAAAATATCAATAAGTTGACGAAATTGTTCCTCTGCCTTAGCTATTCTTATACCGCATCCTGCAAGGATTACAGGTCTTTTGGAGTTGTTTAAAAGTTCAATTGTCTGCTTTACTTTCTCATGAATGTTTTCTTTCATTTTGGAAGAGAATTCTTCTTTAGGATTAAATTCCTTCAAATTCCCTTCTATGTTTGCTCCTTGAACATCAAGGGGGATGTCAATCCATACAGGCCCTGGTCTTCCATTTTTTGCAAGATAAACCGCTTTATCAAGATGGTATTTTATCTCATTTGGCTCCATCACAGTGACTGCATATTTTGTAATTGGTTTAACCATTGATACAATATCAACTTCCTGAACACCCGTCTGTCTGACCCCCCTATTTTTCATTAGATCACTTCTTTTGACCTGTCCTGAGATTATCAATACAGGAACAGAGTCTATCCAGGAGGCAGCAACTCCTGTTATAGCATTTGTTCCACCGGGGCCTGTTGTGACAAGGGCTACACCAATATTATTTTTATACTGAGCATAGCCATCAGCAGCAATCGCAGCTGACTGTTCATGAAGACAGCATACAGGTTTTATTTTCTTATTTCTGGCAACAGAGTCCACAAGATGCATACACCCACCACCAGGAAGCATGAATATGTGGTTTACTCCAAGTTCTGAAATATAATCAATTACAAAGTCTGAAACCTTCATTTTAATTCTCCATAAGAAGTTTTTTTATCAATAATAAAGTTTCTGAAACACTCCTTTTAACCTTATTCCATGGTTGAGGCCAGAGAACTGCCTTTATGCCTTTTTTGCTAACTAAATTTACATTGGTAATACTATCATCAATGAATAAATCAACTGGTATAAACCAATCAAAAAACTCACCTTTGTTGCTTTCATATCTCGGAGAGTTATCGTAGGCCCTATATGAAGGGATAACATGTATTGTCCTAATCCATCTGGAGAAATGCTTATAAACCCAATTTGCCACAATTGAAGAAGTATGAAGAGGTGTTGAGGTCAATACTATGTGTCTGAATGAACTTCCATAACTATTGAACCAATCAAGGACTTCAGTATTAGGTCTTAACTTCATATAGGAAGTTAATCTAAATTCATCAAGGGATTCTTGATACTTTTCAATATTTATTCCAAGGATTTTGTGAGGAGGATTTTCTATCAAGTCAGAATATGTAAGTTTACAATTAGAGTTTTCCTTTAACCATTTTTCATAAAACCATTGCTCCATAAGATTGTTTAAAACATCATCAATATCCCAGACAATTATTTTCATCAGTCCATCCAGTAAGTAATTAAAGTTTTTCTGTTTTTGTTTTGCATTATTGCTTGGTCTGTGTAAAAGGAATCCTCTTTATAATGGGTTGATGAAATCTCTTCAACTATTGCCCCGGTTTTAGTCATTAAAGAATGTTTTACACCCTTTTCAACGACAATAACATCTCCAACTGTGAATTTCTTTTGTTCATCATCAAGGGTTATCTCAATAGTCCCATACAAAACATGGAAAGTCTCATCTTTCATCTTGTGATAGTGTTCTGGATTTTTTTGTCCGGGAAGCAAAATTAAAAGCTTTTTGCAATAATCTCTGTTTACTACCGTAATCATTGTCATTCCATACTCTTCAAACTTATCTATTCCATAATGATGTGAAATTTCAAGTTCAGCCTTGCCAGGAACAACAACCTTGCTTTCTTTGATTAAGGCTTTAACTTTTTGAACAATTTCATATATTCTGTCTCTATTGTTAACTATTCTTATCTGGTCAAGTAAAATAGGAGCATTCTTTTTAATATCATTTAATGCAGTTATATCTGCATATTTAGAAAGGTCATTTGCTGTAAGATGCTTTTCCAGAAGCGGAATAGCAAGAAAGATATCTTTTTGAGTTATTTTTTCACCAGTCTTGATATCTCTTAAGGCGAAAACTCCTCTTCTAAGTCCATGAAGGCTTCTTAGTTCATCTTCAGTGAAAGGATATCTTGTTTCTGAAACCCCGCACATTTCAAATGTGGCTTTGGCTGAATCCAGCCATTTTTTTACTTGTTCAGGCTTGGCAGAGTATTGGTTTAATTTATACTTATCAGTCTCTATTCCAACATGTTTTTCAAAGATTGTGGCTCCTTTTGCAATTGCTATCTTAATGGAGTCATAGTTTTCAGGATGCTCATGGGTTGAGTATCCAACTGGAATGTTTGGATATCTTTTTTTGAGAAGGTCTATCTGGTTCAAATGAAGATTTTCCTTTTTTGTAGGATATTCAGCAACACAGTGCATAAGTGCAAATTTTTTGTTTCTATGTTCAAAAAAACTTACCACTTTATCAATATCCTCAAGTGAAACCCCTGCGGTGGATGCAATTATTGGTTTGTCTGTCTTTACGATTCTTTCAAGCAAGGGCCAATCAGTAAATGAACAGCTTGCTACTTTTATAATATCAAAGTTTAACTCCTCTATTAAGTCAACAGATTTCTCATCAAAGGGTGTACATATTGAGATAAATCCTAAGTTGTCAACCTCCTGTTTTAATTTTTTAAAATCATCGGGACTTAATCTTGTTTCACTAAATCTCTTTATGTATTTAAAATCAAACCTATTTTTATAGTCTGGATGAATGAATGTATCTAAGTGCCTGAACTGAAACTTAAAGGCAAATTGGAAATCATAGTCTTTGCAGATTTCGTAAAACTCCCTTATTATTCTCAATCCATGCTCAACATCGCCCATATGATTGTTTGCCATTTCTAAGATAAAAAGATTTTTAAAACAATTAACCATGTCCTTATACATGGCTATCCTCCTCTCTTTAAAACAAAATCTCTTATTGTTTTAACCATAAAATCAAGCATTCCTTCAGTCATTCCAGGATAACAACCAATCCAGAAAGAGTTTTTCATAACAAAATCTGTATTTGTTAGATTCCCAACAACTTTGAAACCATCTGATGTTTTTCTCATCTCATCAAAGCATGGATGCTTAATTATATTGCCTGCAAATAACATCCTTGTTTGAATCCCACGATTTTCAAGATATTTCACTATTTCATCTCTGCTAAAGCCCGCATTCTCTCTCACTGTTAGTAAAAAACCAAACCAGCTTGGCTTAGAGTTAGGAGTAGGTTCGGGTAAAATAAAAAATTCATCTAAATCACCCAATTCATTTCTTAAATACTTCCAGTTTTTCTCTCTTTCCTGAATAAAATATTGTAATTTTTCAATTTGAGCACAACCAATGGCAGCTTGCATTTCTGTTGCTTTAAGATTGTACCCAAAGTGTGAATAAATGTATTTGTGGTCATAACCATGGGGAAGTTCACCCAGTTGCCATTGAAATCTTTTTTTACAAGTATTATCCTTACCCGGTTCACACCAACAATCCCTGCCCCAATCTCTAAAAGAATTTATAATCTTGTAAAGTTCTTCACTATTTGTTAATACAGCACCTCCTTCACCGGTAGTTATGTGATGGGCTGGATAAAAGCTAAGAGTTGAAATATCTCCAAATGTTCCTGTATATCTCCATTCTCCATTATAAAAGTATCTTGCACCTAAGGCATCACAGTTGTCTTCTATGAGCCAGAGATTATTTTTCTCACAGAATTGCTTGATTTTTTCGACATCAAACGGATTTCCCAGAGTATGGGCTATCATAACAGCCTTTGTCTTTTCTGAAAGGGCTTTCTCAAGAATTGAACAATCTATGTTGTAGGAGGGAATTTCTATATCAACAAAAACTGGAATAGCACCATACTGAACTATTGGTGAGACTGTAGTTGGAAAACCTGCAGCAACAGTTATTACTTCATCCCCTCTTTTTATTCTTCTGTCTCCCAATTTTGGAGATGTAAGAACCATAAAGGCTAAAAGATTGGCAGAAGAACCAGAGTTTACAAAAGAGCTGTATTTAACTCCAATGAATTCTGAAAGAGCTTTTTCAAACATAGTTGTATATCTTCCTGCTGTAAGCCAAAAATCAAGAGCACTATCAACAAGATTTATCAACTCCTTTTCATCAAATACTCTGCCTGCATAAGGAATTCTGTCTCCTATGTGAAATGTCTTATTCTTCTTGAATTTAAATTCATAATAATCTTTTACTGCTTTGAAGACTTTTTTTCTCATTCTTCTCTCTAAATTATCCTGTCCATTTATAACCCTTTCCCTCGGCATCTATAATGTACCTCTCTAATTGTTTTATAGTTTTTATTTCCTTATTTTCATAATAATATTTATACCAATCTATTGTCATTTCTATGGCTTTCTCAATATTCCAAACAGGCTTCCATCCTAACAAAGAGTTTGCCTTTGAAGAATCAAGTTTTAAAATATGAGCCTCCTCGGGTGCAAAGTAATCTTTAAAAAACTCATAGTCTATTTTATCCCAATACTCCTTTGCTCTCTCGGAAAGCTCAGCCACACTTAAATTACAACTACTATCAGGACCAAAATTCCAAGCATCCGCAAATTTTTCCCCCTCCTCAAGAAGTTTTTGTCCTAAAAGTAAATAGCCCGAAAGTGGCTCTAAAACATGCTGCCATGGTCTCATAGAGTCTGGCTTTCTTATTAATGCCTTTTTACCTTCAATAGCGGCCTTTACTAAATCTGGTATAATTCTGTCTTCTCCCCAGTCACCACCTCCAATTACATTTCCTGCCCTAACACTTGCAAGAAGTTTTCCAGCTTTTAAAAAGAAAGATTTTCTATATGAATGTGTCACAATTTCTGAACATGCCTTTGATGCACTGTATGGATCACTGCCTCCCAATCTGTCATTTTCCCTGTATCCCCACTCCCATTCTTTGTTTTCATAACACTTATCACTTGTTACATTTATTATCACTTTTACACTTTCAGAGACTCTGCATGCTTCAAAAAGATTAACAGTCCCTAAAACATTTGTTTCAAAGGTTTCCTGAGGTTTTTTATATGCCCTTCTTACAAGGGATTGTGCTGCAAGATGAAAAACTATCTCAGGTTTGTAAGCTTGGATAACTTCTTTCAATCTTTCAAAGTCTCTGATATCACCGAGTATATGGATGAAACTTTTTTTATAAGTTGAAGACAGATTAAGTAATTCAAAGTGGCATGGTTTGGTTGGAAAGTTAAGTGAATAGCCTAATACTTGTGCTCCAAGTTCAAGAAGCCATAAACTTAGCCATGAACCCTTAAATCCTGTATGTCCTGTTATTAGAACTTTTCTATCTTTGTATACTCCACCAAAAAGCTTTTTCATTTTACCATACTTTCCATGGTGCTTTGCCGCTTTTCCAGAGTTCTTCAAGATAGTTTTTGTCTCTTAAAGTATCCATTGGATGCCAGAACCCATAGTGTTTATATGCAACTAACTCACCCATTGAAGCTAAACTATTAAGGGGTTTGCTTTCCCAACTCGTGTGATCTCCTTCAATTAAATCAATTACCTTTGGTGAAAGAACAAAAAATCCACCATTTATCCATCCACCATCTCCAAGTGGTTTTTCTATGAAACTTTTTACATATTTTCCGTTCATCTTTAATGCTCCAAATCTTCCAGGAGGCTGGACAGCAAGAATGGTTGCCAGTCTCCCATATTTTTTATGAAACTCTATCTCATCTTTAATGTTTACATCAGAAAGACCATCGCCGTAAGTGAAACAGAAAATCTCCTCTCCTTCAAGATAGTGTCTAACTCTTTTAAGTCTTCCTCCTGTTTGAGTGAACTCACCTGTATCAACAACTGTAACCTTCCATGGTTCTGCCTCACAGTTATGAACTATCATTTTATTGTTTTTTATGTCAAAAGTGACATCAGCCATGTGAAGAAAGTAATTGGCAAAATATTCTTTTATTACATAGCCTTTGTATCCACAGCAGATTATGAACTCATTAATACCATGGGCAGAGTAAATTTTCATAATATGCCATAAGATGGGCTTGCCTCCAATCTCTATCATTGGCTTTGGTTTCAAGTATGTTTCTTCAGAAATTCTTGTTCCAAAACCTCCAGCTAAAATTACAGCTTTCATTTTTGTCCTCCTGCCCATCCCATATTAAAAATTGGAGCATTTGTTTCCTGAAGAATACCTTCTAAAACATTTTCAATCTCCTTAAGCTGACTAAATAATAAATTCCTTGTTTTACAAAGTTGCCTCACCGCATTAGTTGTCGTTTTAATCTTTTTTGCCAATCCTTCATCGTCAATCATATCAGCCATAGATAGTATTAAATCCCAACCTTTATCTGGAAATTTACTTTCAGCCAGAATTCCTAACTCACTGGCTATCATTTGAACTATAAATCTATCCCAGAGATAATATGTAAGATACTTGAAAAACATTGGTTTTAGTTTCTCTCGGAGAATACCAATTTGGAATAAAATCTGCAATCCCTCAACAGTAAGAAAATATCTCCAACCTATGTCTTCCATTTCCCATCTTTTAATGTCCTCCTCAGTTTGCTGTTCCATTGGCTGACAGATAGGAAAATCAATTACAACTGCTGGTTCATAGGCTGCAATATGAAGAATTCCTACGACATGGGCGTATGCTGCTTCTTTATATTTATTCCATTGTGGAAGCTGGAACATCTTTAACAGAATCTCTTTTTTTATTACTATTGAAGTAGTCCACCCAATAAACTGGTTAAACCCCATTTTATTTGCAAATTCAAGCACTATTCCTTCATAGACCTTATAACTGTGGGGTTTTAGCCAACCATTTCCTGCATGAATCAATATTGCTTCATTTTTATTTAAAACACTCCAGACCATTGCCAATCCATCTTTTAGCAAAATATCATCATCTCCAAAAATCCATATATATTCACCTGGGGCTTTAATATATACATTCCTTGCACTCTCTGCCGAATCAACATGTTTTTCTAATCTGCAGTAATCCAAAAATGGATATTCCTTTTTCAATTTTGCAAGAACCCTTGGAGTTTCATCATTTGAGCAGTTATCTGATACAAAAATTCCTATTTCATCCTGCTTACCAAGCTCAATTATCTGCCTTGCCATTTCTCTTACACATCTTTCAAGCTTCTTTGCTCTGTTCCATGATGGAATAGCAAAACAAAGTTTTTTCATCTTTCATCCCCCATTTAAATTAGAAATCGGCAAAAATAATAATATTTTTAATTTACAATAAAACTTACAGATATACAAACCCTCTGTCAAGATCCTTAAAGGAAGGTTCCAGGGTAAACTTAGAGAGGAAGGCCTTAGTAGAAATATCTTTGAAAATACAAGGCAGGCCAAGGAGGTGATAAAAGCAGTCTTGTAGGAAAAATGCCTTATGAGGATGGATTTTTATCCTCTTCTTCTCTTGGAAAGGGAAAACTTAGAAGTATAATATACTTTATGCTAAAGCTAAAAGAGTATTTAGAAACTTTAAATTCGTCCCAAAAGCAAGCTGTGGAAACCATTTATGGTCCCCTTCTTGTCATTGCCGGAGCTGGCTCTGGTAAAACAAAGACCTTGGTCTGTCGAATGTGCTATTTAGTAGAAAAAGGAGTCCCTCCTGAAAAGATTCTTCTTCTTACCTTTACTCGCAAGGCAGCTCAGGAAATGATTGAGAGAGCAAACACTCTTTTAAAAAGAGTAACTAACAAGATCTTAGGAGGAACCTTTCATTCTTTAAGTTATTTTATGTTAAAACAATATGGATCTCTTATCGGTTATCACCCTAACTTTACTCTTTTAGATAGAAGCGATGCGGAAGATCTCTTAAATCTCCTTAAAAACGGTCTTGGCTTGGGTAACCTCAAAAAACGCTTCCCGAAAAAGGAAACCTTAGCTACTATCTATAGCAAAATTATAAATCAAGGGCTTTCCTTAGAGGAAATTCTAACTAAGGATTATCCTCAGTTTATAGAATTCCTACCTGAAATAGAAAGGCTATGGATTGAATATAGTCACTACAAAAGAGAACATCAGCTTATGGATTATGATGACCTTCTTATTAATTGGCTTGAGCTTTTGAAGAAATTTCCTTGGATAAGAGAAGAAGTGGGAAGGCGTTTTAATTTTATTATGGTAGATGAATATCAAGATACTAATGCTCTCCAAGGAGAAATTATTAAATATATGGCCGAAAGTCATCAAAATGTTATGGCTGTAGGGGATGATTCTCAGAGCATCTATGGCTTTAGAGGGGCTGATTGGCGAAACATTTTTAATTTTCCTAAGCTTTTTCCCCAAACCAAAATTATCAAATTAGAACAAAATTATAGATCTACCCAACCTATTCTGGATTTAGCTAATGTAATTATTGCTTATTCTAAAATAAAATATACAAAAACCCTTTTTTCTCTTAAAAAGGGAGGACCAAAGCCAGTAGTTGTTAAAGCCAGGGATGCCACCTCCATCAGCAGATTTATTGGAGAGAGAGTCCTTGAACTCAGGGAAAAGGGGATTAAACTTTCTCAAATAGCTGTTCTTTTTAGATCAGCCTATCATTCCTATGAATTAGAAGTAGAGCTTACCAAGATAGGCCTACCTTTTGTTAAGTATGGAGGGTTAAGACTTTTAGAATCAGCCCATATCAAAGATATTTTAGCCTTTTTAAAAGTGCTCTTAAACCCTAAGGATCTTCTCTCTTGGAATAGAATTCTTTTATTAATGGAAGGAATTGGTCCTCGCACAGCTGAAAAGATCCTACAAACTATTAAAAAAGAGCTCTCTTTTCTTAATCCAATTCTCCAGTCCTATTCTTACCCTGAGCTTAGAGATTGGGTAAAGATTTTATCCGAAAATAATCCCTATCAAAAAACCTCCCTGGAAATTCTTCAAGAAATTTGGAATTTTTATGAAATTATCTTTGAGCGCACCTATTCGGAAGATTATCATAGAAGAATTAAGGACATAGAGGGGCTTTTCTCCTTAGCGGAGAGATATCAAAGTTTGGATGAATTTATTTCCGAACTTTTATTAGACCCTCCTGAATCTACCGATATAGACCCAGAATTTGATGAGGAATCTCCTTTAGTGCTTTCGACAATTCATTCCGCTAAGGGTTTAGAATGGCATACTGTCTTTATTCTTTCTCTAATTGAGGTACGATTTCCTTCTGCCTATAGCCTAAAAAATGAAGAAGAGCTGGAAGAAGAAAGAAGACTCTTTTATGTAGCAGTAACCAGGGCTAAAGAAAGCCTTTTTCTTATGGTGCCTCTCTTTGTCTATTTACCTGGAGAAGGAAGGACCTTTGCCAAACCTTCCCGGTTTTTAGAAGAAATTCCTAAACATCTTTACGAAGAAATTAAATACGATGTAGTAGAACAGGAAAGGCAACTGCTATCTTCTCAAGAGATCTCTTTTCCATCCTCTGATTCAGATTTTAAAGTAGGAGATTTAGTTAAACATCCCCATTTTGGAGAAGGTGAAATCCTTGAAATTATGGGAGAAAAAGTTAAAGTTAATTTCCTTCAAAAAGGGCTTACCCTCTTACATCTAAAATATACACAATTAGAAAAAATTATTTAAACTAAAAGATCTTTCTATCCCTCTAAAGCTCTAAAAAAAGACTTCCATGCCTTACCCCCTCAGAGTGACAGGCAAAAGAAAGATTCCTTGCCTACACCCCCTCTAGCACCGAGTCTAAACTCTCCTTACAGTTAGCAGACTCAAGGACAACAAAATTGGGTTAACCCTTTAAGACTTAAAAAAAGATCTCTCTTGTCAAAAACCAAAAGATAAATTAAAATTAAAAAACTATGCCAGATCAACCTATTGCCAAACATCCGACTTTAATTCAACTTTCTACGGGATTATACTTAGGATTAGTTTGTTTTAATCCCTATTTGGAAAACCTTAAGTTTGTCTTGGAAAAAAAAGAATTTTTTGAAATGGAATGGCCGGCCTTAATAATTTCTCAAGAAAAGGGGCTTTTTCCTGTCTTATTAGGACTACCTTATATTACTATTCAAAGGGCTCAAATCCTTTGGTATACTAGCCAGGTGCCTTCGGAAATTTTAAAGCACTACCAGAGTTTCTTGCCTACTTTTTCTCCCTCCCTTTTAAAAGATTCGGAAGAATCCTTTTCAAATAAAGCTTCCAAAGAAAAGCCTAAGGAAAGGGATAAAAAAATAATTCCCTTTCCCCCTAAAAGGACTTCTTAAAGATGCCTAAAACCTTACCGAAAGAAAGACCTTTAATTGCTCCCTCTCTTCTTTCGGCAGATTTTTCTAATCTTTTAAAGGAGGTGCAAGCAGTAGAATCCTCTGGGGCTCACCTTTTACATTTTGATATAATGGATGGGCATTTTGTCCCTAACCTTACCTTCGGAGCAATGGTGGTTTCCTCTCTCAGATCTAAAAGCTCCCTTCTATTTGATGTCCATTTAATGATTTTTAATCCCGAGCGATATATCCAAGATTTTATTTCAGCTGGGGCCGATCTTCTCTGTTTCCACATAGAATCTACCCCTCATATTCATAGAGCCATTAACCAAATTAAAGAAAAAGGGGTTTTAGCTGGTCTTTCCTTAAATCCCCATACTCCTTTAGAGAGCTTAGAGTATATTTTAGAACTTTTAGATTTTGTCTTAATTATGACAGTAAACCCTGGATTTGGCGGACAAAAATTTATCTTCCAATGTCTACCCAAAATTGAAAAATTAAAAAATTGGATTGTGAAAAAAAGCCTTCCCACCTTAATTGAAGTGGACGGAGGAATAAATAAAGAAACAGCTCCACTTGTGCTTTCTGCTGGAGCAGATATTTTAGTAGCTGGCTCAGCTATCTTTGGAGAAAGGGATTACCAAACTGCTATCTCACTCTTAAAATCTCCCCCATTACCTTTAAACTCTTAAAGCCATCCCTATATAAACTAAAAAATAAGGTTAACCAAAGACTATAAAAAAGTTTTTTAAACAGAAAGACTTCTAAGAAAAAGGAAAGAAGAAGCAGGAGAAGAAGAAAGGATTCTCCTTGAGCATAGAAAGGAGAGGCTTTAGCTAAGCCCTTTCTGAAAAAATAAAAGGAGAGAGAAATTTGAATAATCCAAAAAAGATCCCCTGAATAGGGATAAAAAATTAAAAGAGAAAAATTGAAAAGAAGAGATAAAAAGGCCTTTGTCCAAAAAAGAAAACTAATAGAAAGACTTTTTAAAGCCCTTTTAATTCTATAAAAATAAGGTAAAGCGGAAAAATAACTGAAAAAGACTAAAATCCAAAGGATAAAGTGAGTAAGCTTAAGGTATTCTGGTTGTAAAAGGGAAAAAAGAATAGCTAAACCAGCTAAGGCCATTTGTAGAAAGGTTTTTACCCGGGCTATATTTACTACCTTTAATTCTTCAGGGAACCAACTTCTTAAAAAAGCTATAAGAACTTCACGAAAAAGAAGAAGCATTACTGGTTCATAAGGAAAATAATTTAGGTGAAGGAGGGTTAAATAAACAACAGTCACAAAAATCTTATCTGCTACTGGATCAAGGAGGGTTCCTAATGGGGTTATCTTTTTTTGCTTTCTGGCTAATACTCCGTCTATGTAATCGGTAAAACCAAGCAGAGAGCCTAAACCTAAGGAAAGTATCTTAGCTCCCATTCCTTCAAGAAAAAGCAAGGCACAGGGAAGAGGTAAAAGAAGAATCCTAAAAAGAGTAATCCTGTTAGGATTTAGATAGGATTCCCTCTTTATCTCCAATTCTGTAGTCTCTTCAGACATAACCTCAACTCTTTTAATGTTTCTTCCTCAAAATTCTTATCCTTATACCTTCTTTCATAATAAAGTTTAATAAATCTTAAAACTTCCTCTTTAAACCTAACATCTTCTATTTTTTCTGCAACCTCAAAAAGTCCTTCATTTTCCTTACGAGGATACCCTCTTTTAGAAAGCTCCTTTAAAAAACTCTTTAATAATTTTTTTTCTTTAGAGGAAAACAAATTTTTTCTTTCCCTAACTAAGAAATAAAAAATCAAAAAAAGAAGAAGCATTAAAACCAAGAAAAAAACTATTTTGTAATCCCTCTTCTGGTCATACCCTTCCCCTTTTAGTTTATCCCAATAAAGCCCTTTCCTTAGGAAACTACCTTTTAAGAATTCTAAAAGTTTTTTTTGGGTGTTTTTATTGTAGTCAAGAAAATAGCGGTTATAAAGAAAATTTAACCAATCAAGATAAAGTTTTAGTTGGTTAAAAAAGGTTTTCTTTTCTACCAAAAGGAAATTGGCTTGAGGGCTTGGCTCAAGTCTTGTCCAGCGATCCTCAATCCAGACTTCCACCCAGGAGTGGGCAAAATTTTCTTGAACCAAATAATAGTCTCCCAATTGATGATAGATAGCTCCTCTAAAACCACCAACTACTCTGGAAGGTATTCCATTTAGTCTTAAAAATAAAGCAGTGGCACTGGCAAAGTATTCACAATTTCCCTTTTTAGTTTTGAAAAGAAAGAGCTCTAAGGGATCTTCTCCTAAAGGTAGTTCCTTTAAAGAATATCTAAAACCCTCCTTTCGGTAATAATCTAAAATTTTTTCTATAGTCTCTTGAGGATTTCTACCTTTAAAAGTTTCTGCTAACTTTAAGATCTTTGGATTTACTTCAGGAACTTGCAAATAAATCTTTAAATCCTCCCCTTTAAAAACCTCTGAAGAAAACTCAGATCTTCTAAAAGAAAGCTCATATTTTAAAGGATAAATAGGAAAATCTTCTATCCTATAAACCCCATCCTTAAAGGCCTTTACCTTATCTAACCCCTTAACCCTAATCGTTCCATCAAGGACAGGCAAATATCCCTCTAAATCCGCTTCAAGATAAAAGGTAGCTTTAAGGTGTTGCCCCTCCTCCTTAGGAATTAAGGGAGAATAGCGATTGATTAGGACTTCTTCAGGCAGATATTTTCGGCTCCAGGTCTTTCCATCAAAAAAATCATAAATAATCACTCTAAAATAGAGATTTTCAGGTCTAATTTTAATCTTTTCTTTAAATACTACCCGGAAAATTCTTTTAGAACTTTCTTGAATTTCTGAAAAGGAACCTAATCTAATATTTTCAGTAAAACCGCTTTTAGCCTTTTTTTCTTCCTTTATTCCTATGTTAAAGAGAGAGATCGAAAAAAAGAAAAAAGAGAGAACCCAAAAGATAACTAAAAAATTGCAAAAGCCCTATCCAAAATAGAATGGATTTAATCTCTTTTAATGAGATAAAAAAAGAGGGAGATTCTTTAACGTAAAGATGAAAAAAGAGAGCATAGATAATAAAAGAAAGTTGAAAACAAAGAAGAAAGAAAAAGGAGAAATTAACATAAAAATTGGCTTCTCCTGCTAAAAGGAGAAGTTCCAAAAGGTAAATCTGAAAATAATCTCGTAAACTTTTTATATAAAGAAGTTTTAAAGACAATAAGAAAAGAAGAGTCTCCAGAGACTTTTCTAAAAAATTCACCCAAGTAACTGTAAGAAAAAAGAGAAGAATAAAAAAAAGGCCAAGAACGTTAATTACAAACCTCGGAAAATAAACATTTTTTCTCTCTAAATAAAGAGCTAAGAGCGCTAACCCTATAAATATTAAATTTCTTTCTAAGGGTAAAATATTAAAAAGAAGCCCTAAGGGTATAAGAAGACTTAGGTAAACCAAAAACAACTCTAAATTAGAGCGACTAAGTTCTTTCATAAAGAGAGAGGGCTTTTAAAAGTTTTAGTTTGTGGTGTTCTCCCCATTCTGGGGCATAAAAGGTTTTTCCTAATCTCATACCTATCGGAGTTCCCTCTTTATAGGCCTTTAAAATAAGATAACAGGCACAGGAAAGCTTTTCTTCCAAATTAGTTCCGGGAAGCTCAAATATATCTAAAACCAAGGGTGGTTTTTCTTCATCTACCAAAAGTTTTTCCGTAAGGACTCCCCATTTGGCTAATCCCTTCCAAAAAATTAGCTTTTTAGGACTTCCTTTCTGATAGTCCCTGACACCCTCTAAAAGAGAAACTCCCTTTATCTTTTCCATCCTATTTCCCTCCTTTTTATTACCTTCTTTTTCCGAAGAAAAAACACAAACTTTTGGTTCAGGAAAGGCATAAAAAACTTCTTCCCAAGGATAGACAACCCTTCTTATAAAAAAATTAAGGGGGAAGGGAGAAAAGATTTCAATCTCCCGAAATTTATATCTTCCCCGAAGAGGAAGTTTTATTTTTAAAGGAATTTCTTCTTCCCTAAATAGATAAGAACAATAGAGTTTCTGCTCTTCTACTTTTTGAAGACCTTCTATTCTAACCTTAATAAACAAAAGAAAGGAAGGAATCTTTAACAAAAGATTAGAGCCCTTTTTAGTAAGATGAAGTTTTCCTAAGACTTCTCTATTAGCATAAATTTCCTTAGGGAGTTCTATTTTAAAGGTTATTCCTTTAAGATTAATTTTCCCAAAAATTCCAGATAGCCACATAAAGCTTAACATTAAAGAAAGAATAACAAAAAGAAGATTATTGCCTGTATTAACTGCGGAAACACCTATAAAAATGGTTAAAAGACTATAAAAGAATCCAGTTTTGGTTAATTTTAGCCCTTCAGTTTTTTGAAAAATTTTTACCTGGAATCTCAAATTGGAACCTTTACTTCCTCTAAGAAACTTTTAATAATTTCGTATTTAGAGGGCTCATATTCTTCTTTGAAAATTACTCTATGGCTAATTACCCAAGGAAAGAGAGTCTTTATATCTTCAGGAACAACATAATCTCTTTCTGAAAGAAAGGCCTTAGCTTTAGCGGATAGAAGAAGACTAAGGGCCCCTCGGGTTGAAATCCCAACTTCAAAATAGGGAGAATTTCGAGTAAGGAAAACTAATTCTAAAAGATAATCTAAGACCTTTTGTGAAACATAGACCTTAGGGATTTCTTTTTGGATCTCTAAAATTGTCTCTTTTTGATAAAGAGAGGTAAGATTAATTAACTCTTCCTTTAGGCTTCCTCTTTTTAAAATCTCCTTTTCTAATTCCTTGGGAGGATAGCCTAAGGAGATTTTCATTAAAAATCTATCTAAAAGAGCCTCTGGAAGAGGGAAAGTTCCATAGAATTCAATAGGGTTTTGAGTAGCTATGAGGAAAAAGGGCTGAGGAAGTTGGTAGGTTAAACCGTCTACAGTAACCTGCCCCTCTTCCATAGGCTCCAGAAAGGCACTTTGAGTTTTAGGACTCATCCGATTAATTTCATCTACAAGGACAATATTAGCAAAAATAGGCCCTCTCTGAAATTCAAACCTTTCCAACTTTTTATTGTAAAGGTTGGCTCCTGTAATATCCGAAGGAAGAAGATCACTTGTGCCTTGAATACGGCTAAAGGAAAGACCTAAAACTCTAGCTAAGGCTAAAGCTAAAGTAGTCTTACCTATTCCAGGAAGATCTTCTATAAGAAGATGCCCTCTACATAAAAGACAAATTAAAGCCAGTTCAATAGCTCTTTCTTTCCCGGAAAGATAGCCCTTTAAAACTTGAAAAACTTCCGAAAGTCTCATAAAAATTTTAATATATTACCGAATAAAAATTATCCAAGTATTCAAAGGCTTTATTAAGATTTTTATCTTCCCCTGTAAGAATGAGAATATCTCCCTTTTGTATAATTGTATCTGGAGAGGGATTAATTAAAAGTTCCTCCCCTCTCTGTATAGCAAGAATAGTAGCACCGGTTTTAGCCCTTAAATTAATTTCTTTTATGGAAAAACCTATAAGAGAACTCTCTTCTTTCACTAAATAGGTTTCCAAATTAAAAAGTTCGGATAAAGATTCTTTCCAAAATTTAAGAGATGGAAGTACCTCCTTTTTTCTTAAAACCAAATAATGCTCTTTGTGAAGATTTTCTCTCAATTCTTGAATTACATTTTTAGGAACCTTATAGTACTCAAGAATTTTAGTAAAAAGTTGAATAGAGGCTTCTAATTCTTCGGAAACTACTTCATCTGCTCCCAAAGTTAAGAGGGCCTCAATATCTTTAACAAATTGACTGCGGGTTAAAATATAAAGCTTTGGATTTAATTGCCGAGCTATTTGAATAATCTTTCGATTAGATAGAGCATCTCCAATCGCTATAACTAAAACCTTAGCTCTTTCTATCCCAAATTTTCTTAAAATTTCCGGATGAGTAGCATCCCCAAAATAAATAGGCTCCTGATTTTTATATTTTCTAACTGTAAAAGGATTAAGTTCTAAAATTAGATACTTTATTTTTAAAAGTTTTAAACTATAAGCTACATTTTTGCCACACATCCCAAAACCTACAATGATAGTGTGATCCTTCCATTTTTCCTCTCTTTCTCCCTTCAACCTTTTTCTAAATTTAAAATGCCCAAAGGAAAACCTTTTTAAAAAGAAATCACCGTAACGATTGGACCCTTCAATTACAAAAGGTGTGGCCATTAAAGTAAGGATAGAAATTCCTATAAAGAGTTGATAAAAAAATTCGGACGGAAAAAGACTTAATTTCTTTCCTTCCATAGCTAAAACAAAAGAAAATTCTCCGATTTGAAAAAGATAAAAAGCAGAAAGAAGAGAAATTCTAAAATTTTTACTTAAAAACCAAACTATTACAAAAAGAATAGAAGTTTTTAAAAGAAAAATAAAAAAGAAACTAAAAACGGTTAAAAAGGGATATTGAAATAAGATGGAAGGATCAAATAGCATTCCGATGGAAATAAAAAAAACAATCATAAAAAGCTCTTTAATAGGTTTCAATTCAGCCATTATTTGATAAATATAATCCGATTCGGAGATAACCATTCCAGCCAAAAATGCTCCTAAGGACATAGAAAGCCCTAATTTATAACTTCCAAAGGCTGTTCCCAGAGAAAGTAAAAAAATAGTAATTAAAAAAATCTCCCTACTTCTAGTTTTTACCACTTCCTCTATTAAAAAGGGAATTATTTTTAAACTTATAGCTAAAAGGATAATTATAATAATCAAAGACTTTAGAAGAGGCTTAATGAATGAGAAAAGCGAAAAAGACTCCCTCGAAAGTAGAGGAAGAAAAACCATAACTCCAATGACAAAAAGGTCTTGAAAGAGGAGAATTCCAAAGCAATACCTCCCGTAGGGAGTATTTAATTCCCCCCGGTCCATTAAAATCTTTAGAACTACAGCAGTGCTACTAAAGGCAATTAAAAACCCAAAAAATAATCCAAATTTTATGGAATAACCTAAAAATTTCATAAAAACAGTCATAATAAGCCCTGTCAAAAGGACTTGGAGTAATCCACCTACCAAGACTTCCTTTCTATAGGTTATAAGTTTCTTCAAAGAAAACTCAATTCCCAAGAGGAACATTAAAAGAATTACTCCTAATTCAGCAATTCCCTCTATGGAATGGGTATCTCTTATAAGGGATAATCCAACAGGACCAACGATAGTCCCTGCCAATATAAAACTAATAAGAGTAGGAAGTCTTAACTTAATAAAAAAATAACTTAAGGGAAGAGAAATAGCTAAGGCTAAAATTAAAATAAAAATAGTTTCTTTGACCATAGCTTAAATATATATTGAAAATAGACTTTTTAAATCCCTTGCCTTTTTATTTTCATTCCTCCCCTAAGGGTGGTGCGATTAGCAGTTAAATACGCCTCCTTCTGCCACCCTTAGGGACAAAGACCTGTAAAAGGTTTATATTTTTAATAGGGTTTAAAAAATTAATTTTGGTTTTATAATTTAAAAAAGTTTATGAGTTTGGAATTTCTTTTTCCAAGTCATCTTAAGGAAAAGTCCTTAGAGGAAAAATTTTACTATTCCGTGCGGGAGATTATTCAACAAATAAAAAGATTAGTTGATAATAATTTCTCCTCTTTTATCTGGATTGAGGGAGAGATCTCTAATTTAAGCCCCAAACAAAATGGCCATATTTATCTAAGTTTGGTAGAGGGAGAGGTTTATCTTAGGGCTATTATCTTTAGGGAACAAAAGGAATCTATTAATGTTAATCTATTAAAAAATGGTTTAAAGGTTTTAGCCTATGGGAGACTTTATGGAGCTAACAAGTCCGGAGAAGTTTTCTTTAGTATTAGGAAGATTGAAGCTAAGGGACTGGGATTACTCTATTTAAAAAAAGAATTTTTACGCCAAAAATACCAACACCTTTTTGCTCCGGAGCTTAAAAGAAAACTTCCCTACTTTCCTAAAAAGGTAGGAGTTATTACTTCCCTTTTTGGAGCAGCTCTCCAGGATTTTCTAAAGATTGCTAAGGAAAGATGGGTTTTCCATCTTCTTATCTACCCGGTAAAAGTGCAAGGAGAGGGGGCTTTCTTAGAAATTGTTCAAGCTATAGAAGATTTTAATTGCCATTTTTCTGATTTAGATCTAATTGTTATTACCCGAGGAGGCGGCTCTATGGAAGATTTAGCCCCTTTTAATACAGAAGAAATTATTCTTGCCATTCGGAATTCTAAAATCCCTATAGTGTCTGCAGTAGGGCATGAAATTGATATTACTCTTTCAGATTTAGCGGCTGATAAGAGATGTGCTACGCCCACAGCAGCAGCTCAAGAAATCTTCCCAAACAAAAAGGATTTTTTACAAAACCTTAAAGTCCTTAGAAAAAAATTGGATGAAAACCTCCAATTTAAATTAACCTTTTTAGAAAACCGTCTCCAAAATCTTCAAATTCGACTCAAAGAAAAAAATCCTTTCCTCTTACTTATTGAAAAAGAGAAGTTCCTAAAAGATCTTAAGTTTAGACTTTATGAAAAAATTAGATCTCTTCTCCGAAAAAGGGAGGAAGAAATTATAGAGTTTAAAACTAAACTTGAAAAAAGACATCCCGAAAGACTAATAGAATTAAAGGAAGAAAAACTTAGAGGTCTAAAAAAATTACTTTTTTCCCTATCTCCTTACAAGGTCTTGGAAAGAGGTTATAGTATAGTAAAAACTTATCCAGAAGGAGAGGTAGTAAGGGAAGTTAAAGAACTTTACCCAGGAAAGGCTATTGAAATCACCCTATTCAAAGGAAAAGTCTATGCTACCATATGGAAGGTGGAAGAATGAAAGAAAATAAGGAATTTTCCTTGGAAGAAGCTTTAAAAAATTTGGAAGAAATTGTGGCTCAATTAGAATCTAAGGATCTTGAATTAGAGAAAGCTTTAAGTTTATATGAAGAGGGTGTAAAATTAATTCAGCTTTGTGAAAATTATCTAAAAGAGGCTAAACTCAGAGTAGAAGTGATTTTAAAAGAAGGAGATCTTTTTATATTGGAAGAAGATTTAGAGAAGGCTAAAGAAAAGATTAAAAATGGAAAAATTTAAAGAACTTAAAGAGTATTTAGAATTTAAAAAACGCAGAATTGAAGAAAAAATTTCGGAACTTTTTCCTCAGGCTCAAGGCTATGGAAAAAGAGTTATCTTAGCAAGTGCCTATAGTCTTAAGTCTGGGGGAAAAAGATTAAGGCCTATTCTTTGTTTAATAGGTTATGAAATTTGTGGGCAAGACCCTGAAGATATCTTAATCTTTGCCTGTGGCTTAGAATGTCTTCATACCTATTCACTTATTCACGATGATCTTCCCTGTATGGATGATGATGCCTTTCGTAGAGGTAAACCTTCTTGCCATAAAGCCTTTGACGAGGCCACTGCCCTTTTAGCAGGAGATGGACTTCAGGCCCTGGCTTTTGAATGGTTTTCCCATCCCGAAATACTGAAAAAGGTTGACCCTAAAGTCTTGATTAAGGCTATTCATCTGGTAGCCCGAGCCTCAGGGCTTAATGGTATGGTAGCAGGACAGATGGCTGATCTTCTTTCCGAAGGAAAAAAGGGTTCTCCTAAGCTTCTTCAATGGATTCATAAGCATAAGACAGTAGCCCTAATTTCAGCTTCCCTCCTAAGTGGGGGAATCTTAGCTCAAGCTCCCAAAAATATTCTCACTATTCTGAAAAATTTCGGAGAAGAGTTAGGTCTTCTCTTTCAAATTACTGATGACCTCCTGGACCTTATCGGCAACGAAAAGGAATTGGGAAAACCCCTTAAATCGGATCTTAAAAAGCAGAAATTAACCTATCCTTTACTCTTCGGAATAGAGGAAACCCAAAAATTAGCTCAAGAAACTGCTAAAAAAGCTATCCATCTCTTAAAACCCTTAGGAGAGGGAGCTAAATTATTAGAAGATTTAACTTACTATATATTAGAGAGGGCCAAATAAATTATGGGGCTTCTTAATAAAATTAATGATCCCTCGGATCTAAAATCCTTGAAAATTTCTCATCTAAAGGCCTTAGCGGAAGAGATAAGAAAATACATTTTAGAAGTAGTTTCCCTAAACGGAGGTCATTTAGCACCGAATTTGGGCACGGTGGAATTAACCTTAGCCCTTCATTATGTCTTTGATACCCCTAAGGATAAAATAATTTGGGATGTGGGACATCAAAGTTATACCCATAAAATAATTACGGGAAGAAGGGAGGCCTTTAAAACTCTAAGACTTTATCAAGGTATAGCTGGTTTCCCTAAGCGAAAGGAAAGTCCCTATGATGTTTTAGATACAGGACATAGTAGCACTTCAATTTCAGCTGGTTTAGGAATGGCTATAGCTAAAAGATTGAAAAAAGAAGAAGGAAAGATAATTGTAGTCATTGGAGATGGTTCAATTACCGGAGGTATGGCCCTTGAAGCCCTCAATAATGCAGGTTTTTTAAAAGAGGACTTTTTGATAATTCTTAATGATAATGAAATGTCCATTTCTCCTAATGTAGGAGCCCTATCCAGTTTTATTTCTAAAAGAATGACAGGGAACTTGGCCCGTTTCGTCCGTAAAGAGATAGAAAAAATTGTGCACCGTTTTCCTGGAGGAGATAATCTTTTACATTTTTTAAGAAAAGGGGAAGAGCTCATTAAAATGGCTGTTACTCCAGGAGCCCTTTTTACCGCCCTAAATTTTGAATATGTAGGACCTGTAGATGGGCACGACTTAGAGGCCCTAATTGAAATTCTTCAAAACCTAAAGAAAATGAAAGGTCCTGTCCTTTTCCATGTAATTACCAAAAAAGGAAAGGGCTATCTTCCGGCTGAAAAAGATCCAGAAACCTTTCACGGAATCGGTCCCTTTGACCTTACCACTGGAAAACCTTTAAAACCAGAAAAAGCTCCCCCTACTTATACAGAGGTCTTTGGAGAGACCATACTCAAATTAGCGGAAAGGGAACCTAAGATTATTGCTATCACTGCAGCAATGAAAACGGGAACAGGGCTTAAAAAATTTGCTGAAAAATTTCCTGAAAGATTTTTTGATGTAGGAATTTGCGAACAACATGCTGTAACCTTGGCAGTAGGTTTAGCCTTAGAAGGCTTTATACCCATTTGTGCTATTTACTCTACCTTTCTTCAAAGGGCTTACGATCAAATTATTCATGATGTAGCTTTAAACAAAGCCAAAGTAATTTTAGCTATTGATAGAGCTGGTTTAGTAGGAGAAGACGGACCTACCCATCACGGAGCTTTTGATCTATCCTACTTACGAGCAGTTCCTAATTTGATTATCTGTGCCCCAAAGGATGAAAATGAGCTCCAACATTTGCTTTACAGCGCGGTTTTTTGCTATTCCAATCCTTGTGCCATAAGGTATCCCCGTGGAGAGGGAGTAGGAGTTCCCTTAGACGATACTTTTAAGGAAATTCCCTTAGGAAAAGGTGAAATTTTAAAAGAAGGAAAGGAGGCTACTGTTTTAGCTATAGGACATATGTGTAACTTCGCTTTAACAGCTTGTGAGGAATTAGAAAAAGAAGAAATTTCAGTTGAGGTTATTAATGTGCGCTTTTTAAAACCCTTAGACGAAAATTTAATCTTAGAATCACTTCAAAAAACAAAAAAAACTATTGTAATAGAAGAAAATTCTCTTTACGGAGGCTTAGGCTCAGCTATAGCGGAATTAGTTGTGAAAAGAGGACTTAAAGTAGATTTTTTACACCTTGCCCTTCCCGATAAATTTATTGAACAGGGAGATCTCTTAACCCTTAGAAATAAATATAACTTGTCACCTCCTAAAATTAAAGAACAAATTTACAATTTTGTAAAGACTTTCTGACAAAAATGTAAAAATTAGGAAAACTCCTCCTTTTTAAAAGGTCTTTTACTAACAATTAAATGGCATAAGTTTTGATAATAATTTAAGGATGAAAAGGGGTTTACTATTATTAAATTTACTTAATCTTTTTTTTCTTATTTTTATTGTTTCCTCAGGGTTAGCTTCTCAAAAGCAGTCTGTTAAAACTGAGAAAAAGATTAATATCTTTTGCTCTAAGATAGCTCTTTCTAATTTTAATTGTCAACTCCTTTTAGAGATTAAACAAAAGAAATTAGAAATAAAAGAAAATCTTTACCAGGCTATAAAAGAATATTGTGCTCGGAATCCTCAAGAAAGGGAATGTAAGAAAAAATTAGTCAATCCTTTTAATTACTGTAACAAGCTCTCTCCTCAAGATCTTAATTGTGAGATCTGGCGAGAATTAAAGAGAAAGGAACTTGAAATTAAAGGCTTACTCTTTGAAGAAATTACTCATTTTTGTCAACAAAACCCTTCCTATTCCTTTTGTAAGTAAACTGATTTGGCTTAACCTAACCGTAGTATAAAAGCTTGTATCCTCTTCTCCTTAAATCTGAGGCTTCCGAAAAAAGCTGTAGAAGTCTCCTCTTTTTTCCCAATCCTCCTTCCGAAATACGATAAAAGTTTTGCTTCGCTTAGGGGAGACGAATTAGTAAGCTTACTCCGCTATAGCTGACAAATTTCTTGACAAAAATCAATTTATCTCTTATCCTATCGTAAATTATGAAAATAAAACCCTTTCCTTCTGAAATTTCAGAAGAAGAAAAACAAGAAATTTTCGGTTTTCTAAAAGAACGTTTTGGCTTTGAACAAACCCTTTTTGAAGATTTTCTTATTTTAAAAGGAGCTACTAATTTTTGGCTTTTCCCTAAAACAAACCATCTTTCCCAATTAAAAAAACTTAGTCCTGAAGCAGTAGGTCTCCTTTTCCTACGAAGAGTTTCTCATTATTTAAAACCTACCTCTTCCTTTTTACAACGCTTTGGTAAATGGGCTACTAAAAATGTAGTAACCTTAAATCCAGAGCAGGTAAAACTTCTTCGAGAAAAGGGAAAAATTGAAATAAAGTTTGATCTTGAGCCAGGGTATGTGATTCTTAGAAATGGAAAATGGATCTTAGGGTGCGGATTATATGTTCCAGGGAAATTAATTAGTTACCTCAAATCCCTTTAAAACCTCCTTCCCTCAATTTAGCTTAAGCCTTTATAACATACTCCAAATACCTCCCTTTTTAAATTTCTAATCTTTTTTTAAAACCCCTTTCAAAAAAATTTCTATATAAATTTTTAAAACTTTCTCTTCCTCTATATTAAAAAAACTTATACCTTTTAATTCTATTTTATCAAAGTAGGAAAAGAAAAGTCCAAGAAAGGCTTGAGCAAGAAGAATAGAGGGTATCTCTTTTTTAATAACTTCTTTCTTTTGCAAATCTTCAAAGTATAAAGCTAAATCCTTAAAAATCTTTTCTATAATAAAAATAAAAGTTTTTTTAATAATTTCGGGATATCTGAAAATTTCTGACTGAATGATTTGAATCAGAGCTTTTTTAGTTCTCAATACCTCTAAAAAATTTTGGGCAATACTTTCTAAGGCTATTTCTAAGGAGTCATCTTTAACTTTTTCTAAGACCTCCTTTAGCCGAGGTAAAAAGGAATAATATTCCAGGACTTGTATGAAAAGCTGTTCCTTAGTCTTAAAATAACGAAAAAGGGTAACCTCAGAAATACCAGCTCTTTTAGCAATTTCCTTAGTAGTAGCTCCCAGAAAACCCTTTTCCGAAAAAAGTTTTAAAGCTGCTTCTAAAATTTTCTCTTGAGTGGTCTCTTTCATTCCTATTTCCTCTTTTTCCCCATCCCCGATCCATTACCCCAAAGGCTCAACAAACACTCCCGAGATCCCCAAATAGAAAACTCTCAGACTTAGCTCAAAAAGAATACCTTCTTATCTCCGAGGCTACCCATAGGAAGAAAAGTCTCTTTTATGTTAGTGCTAACTAGCAACTCTAATTTCAGTTTTAATCCTTGTCAAGGGTTTAAAAATTTCTCTTGACTTTTTCTTATTTTTTAGATATTTTAAAAACAATTTTCCCAAAAATTTTAAAGAGGGTAGAAAGATGGATTTAGATAAGAAAAGGGCTGTTGAATCTGCTATCGCCCAAATTGAGCGCCAATTCGGCAAAGGTGCTATTATGAAATTAGGAGAAGAGGGAGGAAAGGTTGAAGTAAGTGTTATTCCTTCAGGTTCCCTTTCCCTTGATTATGCTACTGGAATCGGTGGCATCCCAAGAGGTAGGATTACTGAAATTTTTGGAGCTGAGGCTTCAGGGAAAACTACAGTAGCTCTTCATATGGTAGCTTCAGCTCAAAAATTGGGAGGGGTAGCTGCCTATATTGATGCTGAGCACGCCTTAGATATTAAGTATGCTAATAAATTAGGTGTCAAGATAGAGGAACTTCTCATCTCTCAACCTGATACAGGAGAGCAAGCTTTAGAGATTGCTGAAGCTTTAGCTAGAAGTGGAGGAGTAGATGTGATTATTATAGATTCTGTGGCTGCCCTTGTTCCTAAGGCTGAATTAGAAGGAGATATGGATGAACAACAAGTGGGTCTCTTAGCCAGATTAATGTCTAAGGCTATGAGAAAATTAACAGCTGCCATTTCTAAAACTAATACAGCTGTAGTTTTTATTAATCAAACCCGTATGAAGATAGGTATGGTTACCTTCGGAGGACCCCAAGAGACAACTCCTGGAGGAATGGCTCTTAAATTCTTTGCCTCCCTTAGAATGGAAATCAGAAAGGTTGGAGTGATAAGAGAAGGACAAGACTTCGGAGAAGATAAAATAAAAATTACTAAGGAAAAACAGGAGGATATCGGTTATAGAGCTCGGGTAAAGATTGTTAAAAATAAATTGGCCCCTCCCTTTAAAGAGGTTGAGTTTGATATTTATTTCGGAGAAGGAATCTCCCGAGAAGCGGAATTAATAGAATTGGGAGTAGCCTGTAATTTAATTGAAAAAAGCGGCACCTGGTATTCCTATAAAGGAGAAAGATTAGGACAAGGAAAAGAAAATGTCAGAAAACTTTTAAAAGAAAGAAAGGACTTAGCTGATGAATTAGAGCATGAAATCAGGAAAATCTTAGGACTTCCGATTTTTGAAAAAACCTCTCCTTCAGAAAAGGTAGAAAAAGCTGACTCTTCTAAGAAAACAAAGAGCAAAGAAATTTAAAAAATTATGAATCTCAAAATAGACTTTTCCTTCCTTGAAAAAAATTTGCCTAAGCTTAGTATCTTAGTAGTAGGAGATCTTATTTTAGACCGATATTTTTGGGGAACTGTAGAAAGAATCTCTCCGGAAGCCCCAGTTCCTATCTTTAATTTAAAAAAGATTACCTATAGTTTAGGAGGTTCAGCTAATGTAGCTTCTAATTTAAGAGGGCTTACCGTTAAAACCTTCTTAATGGGTATAGTAGGAGAAGATGAAGAGGGAAAGATCCTTTTAGACTTAGTAAAAGAAAAGGAAATACACTCAGAGGGCCTTTTCTTTGATTCAGAGCGACCAACCATTCTTAAAACCAGAGTTATTGCTCAATCTCAACATTTATTAAGAATAGACAAAGAGGAAATTAAGCCCTTTTCTCTTTCCTTAGAGACCTCATTTCTTGAATTTTATAAAAAACTTTTGAATAAAGTAGATGGAGTTATTCTTTCTGATTACGCTAAAGGAATTTTTCTTTCTCCTGTTTTTTGTAGATCTCTTATCAAAGAAGCGGTTAAAAAAGGAAAATTTGTAATGGTTGATCCAAAAAGTGCCAATTGGGAAAAATATCGGGGAGCTACAACCATTACTCCTAATCTAAAGGAATTCAAAGAGGTCCTTTATTTTGAAAACTTAAGAAAAGAAAATTGGGATGAGATCAGCCAATATTTGATTGAAAAGTATGAGCTTAAATTTTTAGTGGTAACCCTCGGAAAGGAGGGAATTTATTTTTATCATCCCGAGAAGGGAGGGGCTAAAATTCCTTCTCAAGCCCAGGAGGTATATGATGTCTCTGGAGCAGGGGATACAGTTATAGCGAGTCTCTCAGCCTTTTATGGCATAGGGTTACCCTTGGAGGAAGCTATAGCTTTAGCTAATATTTGTGCTGGAATTGTAGTCGGAAAGGTAGGAACTCAACCAGTTTTTTTAGAGGAACTAAAAAATTTTGGGAGGAGATTAAAAGATGGGAAAGATTGCTCAAATTAAAGCTAGAGAAATTTTAGATTCTCGTGGAAATCCTACAGTTGAAGTGGAAGTTCATTTGGAGACAGGTTTTCATGCCAGAGCCTGTGTGCCTTCGGGAGCCTCTACTGGAAAAAAGGAGGCTTTAGAATTAAGAGATAAAGATAAAAATCGCTACTTAGGCAAAGGGGTGCAAAAGGCTGTTTTTAATATAAATGAAATTATAGCTCCTCAATTAGAAGGTTTAGACTCTCTCTTTCAAAGGGAGATAGATTTACTTCTTTGTGAATTAGACGGAACAGAAAATAAATCTCGTTTAGGGGCTAATGCTATTTTAGGAGTTTCTATGGCTATAGCCAAGGCCTCAGCTGAAGAATTAGGCATTCCTCTTTTTATGTATTTAGGGGGGATCCGGGCTAAAACCCTTCCAATTCCTTTTATGAACGTGATTAACGGAGGAGTCCATGCTGATAATCCTTTAGATTTTCAAGAGTTTATGATTGCACCCTTAGGGGCTCCTTCCTTTAAAGAAGCTTTAAGAATGGGAGTAGAAATCTATCATACTCTTAAGTCCCTTTTAAAAGAAAAGGGACTCTCTGTATCGGTAGGAGATGAAGGGGGCTTTGCTCCTAAAATCTCTTCTCCAGAAGAGGCTTTAGATTTATTAATTTTAGCTATAGAAAAAACCGGCTATAGACCAGGAGAAGACATAGCCCTGGCTATGGATTCAGCCGCCTCTGAATTTTATAAAGAAGGTTTCTATGAGCTTTCTGGTCTAAAGAAAAAATTAACTAAGGAAGAATTAGTTGAATATTATAAAAGGCTTTGTGAAGAATACCCTATTATTTCCATTGAAGATCCCTTTTCAGAAGAGGATCCCGAAGGATTTAAGCTCCTTACAGCCTCCTTAGGCTCTAAGATTCAACTCATAGGTGATGATATTTTTGTTACTAATCCCAAGTTAATAGAATGGGGAATTCAAGAAAAATTAGCTAACGGAGTTCTTATTAAATTAAATCAAATCGGAACAGTGAGTGAAACCATTGAAGCGGTAGATTTAGCTCTAAGAAAAGGATGGAAGGCTATGATTTCTCACAGATCTGGTGAAACGGAAGATACCTTTATTGCCGATCTTTCTGTGGCCTTAAATACTGGACAAATTAAAACCGGAGCTCCTGCTCGCTCAGAAAGAACAGCTAAATTTAATCAACTCCTACGGATAGAAGAGTTCTTAGGAAACGGAGCTATCTATGCTGGAAAAAATTTTTAACAATTTAAAATGTTGGAAAGTTTACTTAATTATCTAATAGAAAAAACCAATAAAGACCTAGGACTGGAAATTTTTTTAGAATGGGAAGAAGGGGAATACTTTGAATATAAAAAGGAATATCCTTTTTTAGAAAAATCTTTTAAAGAAATAGGCTGTGCCTTAAGATATCTAAATGCAGAGGGATTAGCCGCAGTTGTTTATATCCTTAATTTAGAAAAAGAGGTCCTGGAAAATTCCATAGCCTTTTGTAAGGAACTTTCTAAAAAAGGAAAACCTACCTTTTATCCTCCTTTAAAAAAAATCTATCCCGAAGTGCCTTTACCCCCCTATAAACCCCTCTCTAAGGAGGAACTAAGAATTAATTGGGAAGAAATTAAAGAGCTCATCTTTTCTTTCCCAGAAATCCATTCTGTAGAAAGGAAAATCTTTACCCAAGGCAGGACCAAAATTTTTCTTATAAGAGAAGGAAAGATCTTAACCTCAGAAACTCCCTATTATAGTTTTTTTATATCCCTTGTAGCCAAATCTTCCAAAAAAAGCGCTACTGGTTATGCTTATCAAAAAAGTCTCAGAGTAGAAGATTTAGACTTTAAAGAAATAGTTAAAAAAGCTGCTTTACGAGCTAAAAATTTAAGTTTAGGAGAAAAAGCTTCCTCCAAGAAATGTCCTATTCTCTTTCCTCCAGACATAGCTGTAGAGCTTTTATCTCTTCTTTCCTTTTCTTTTAAAGGAGATGAAATTACCAAGGGAAGATCCTTTCTAAAGGATAAATTAAATCAAAAGGTTTTTTCAGAAAAATTTTCTTTAATAGATGATGGGTTAAATCCTGAATTACCAGAAAGCCGCTCTTTTGATGATGAAGGGGTTCCTCAATCTACGAAAATTTTGGTTACTTCAGGAAGGGTTAACTCCTTTATTTGGGATTATTTTTATAGCCAACAAGCTAAAGAGACCTCAACAGGAAATGCCAGAAAACCTAACTTAGCCTCAGCTCCTAAAGTAGGATTCACCAATCTATACATTTCTCCCGGACCCTGGGAACCTAAGGAGCTTTTGCAAAAAGGGGGGTTAGTTTTTGAGGTATTGGAAATTTTAGGAGCTCATACCGCTAACCCTATTTCAGGAGATTTTTCCTTTGGAGTAAGCGGAATCCTCTATCACGAAGGCGAACCAATAGACTTCCTCTCAGAAATGGCTCTTTCCGGAAATATTTTTGATCTTTTTAAAGATCTTGAAATAGGAAAAGATCTTACCTTCTTTCACAACTTAGGATCTCCCAGTTTATTAATTCCCGATCTCACTTTGTCTTAACCCTACCCCAAATTATTACCACAGTATCCTCCCTATCCCAAAATCTTATTTAAAACTCTTGCTTTTTCTATATTAAGGTTTATTCTAGATTAGAAGAAATTTTTTAAAAAGAGAGGGAGATAATCTATGACTTATAAGAAAAAGTTTTTTCTTTGGATAACAATTTCTTTGCTTTTCTTTACATTCATTTCTCAAGCCTTATCCTTAGAAAAAAATGAAGAGACTTTTAAAGCCTTAAAACTCTTCTCTAAGATCTTTCGTTTAATTGAGGAAAACTATGTGACTCAAGTCACTCCTAAGGAATTAATTTTAGGAGCTATTAATGGAATGTTATCTTCTTTGGACCCCCATTCGTCTCTTATGAAACCTGAGGAATTTAAAGAATTGGAGATTGAAACCAAAGGTTCTTTCACCGGAATTGGGATAGAAATTACAATCAAAGATGAAATTTTAACAGTAGTAGCTCCTATTGAGGATACTCCGGCTTGGAGAGCTGGTATTAAACCAGGAGATAGGATTCTTAAAATTGACGAAAAATCAACCAAGGGAATTAAGATTACCGAGGCTGTTAAACTTTTAAGGGGCCCTAAGGGTAGCAAGGTCAAACTTACCATTTTAAGAAATGAAAAGGATATAATTGAGGTTACCTTAGAAAGGGATGTAATTCCTATAAGAAGTGTTAAATCTGAAATTTTAGAACCTGGATACAGCTATGTTAGGATTACCCAGTTTCAAGAAAAAACCCAAAGTGAGTTACTTGAAACTCTAAGGAAATTAGAAAAAGAGGATTTAAAAGGAATTATTCTGGATCTGAGAAACAATCCGGGAGGTCTTTTAAGTTCAGCTGTAGAAGTAAGTGATGAATTCTTAGAAAATGGAACTATCGTCTTTATTAGAGGTAGGAACAAAAACAATCAAATGGTCTTTAATGCAGAACCTAATCCTCAGGATAGAAAACATAAATATCCTATTGTCATTCTTATTAATCACGGAACCGCTTCAGCAGCTGAAATAGTAACAGGAGCCCTTAAGGACCATAAAAGGGCTTTAGTCTTAGGAGAAAAAAGTTTTGGTAAAGGTTCTGTGCAAACAGTTATCCCTATAGAAGATAATTATGCTGTGCGCCTAACCACAGCCCTCTATTATACTCCTAATGGTGCTTCCATTCATAATAAAGGAATTGAACCAGATATTGAAATTTCTATGCCCGAAATTTTTAAAAAGGGGGATTTCCACTCTCAACCTTTATTAGAAAGAGATTACCAAGTAAAGATAGCTTTAAATATTTTGAAAAATGTTCGTTCTTTATCCCAACTTAGATATTAAAGTTTTTAAATGTTAGATTTTAAAATAGCTATTTTTCTCTTGCCGGTTTTGCTTTTAGCCCTTACTATCCATGAATTTTCTCATGGTTTAATAGCCTATCTTCTTGGAGATCCAACTCCTAAAAAAGCAGGACGACTAACCTTAAATCCTATAAAACATTTAGATATCCTGGGGACTTTAACTTTATTCCTTACCCAGGCTATCGGTTGGGCTAAACCTGTGCCTATTAATCCTAATTATTTTAAAAATCCCTGGAGGGATATGGCTCTAACCTCCTTAGCCGGTCCTCTTTCTAATCTCTTTTTAGCCTTCCTGTTAGCTTTTTTTTATCACTTATTTACCCTATATAACTTTAACTTAGGCTCCTTTAAACTCTCTGAACCTTTAGCTTTAATTTCTCTCCTTGGTGTCCGCCTAAATTTAGGTTTAGCTATCTTCAATTTCCTTCCTATTCCGCCTTTAGATGGAAGTAAAGTTTTAGTTAAGTTCTTACCGCCTCGATTAAGATACGATTTTTTAAAACTTGAATTAGTGGGTTTTTTTTTAATTCTTATTCTATCTTTAACAGGAATCTTAGGAAAAACCCTTTATCCCTTTTTAGTTTTCTTTTCCAATTTAATCCTTTATATTACCCTTTTACCTTTTAAATAAATAATTTTCATCTTTTATAATTAAAGGAATAAGTAAAAGAGGTAAAAGTCCGATAAAAAAGGTAAGGCCAAAAAAAGAAAAATAACCCAAACTTTTAGCTCCCAAACCACTTATAGTCCTAGAAAAAACTAAGGTAAGACTAAAAAGAGTAGATAAAATAGCATACTGGGAAGCCGAAAATCTTTCTTGACACAATAAAGTAAGGAAGGTTAAGAAGGCTGAAGTTCCTAATCCTCCACTAAAACTTTCCAGAATACTAGCTCCATAAATCAAAGACTTTTCTATACCAGGATAAGCTACAATGGTATACCCTAAATTAGAAAGGGACTGCAAAAGTCCCATACCTATAAGGGCCTTCTTAATACCTATCTTCTTTATAAAATATCCCCCAAGTAAAGAACCAAAAATAGTAAAAATTACCCCCAAGGTACCTAAGATAAAACCTATTTCTATAGGACTAAAGCCTTTATCAACCCAAAAGGGATTAACCATACCTCCTAAAAGGGCATCTCCTATTTTATAGGAAGCTACAAATAAAAGAATCCAAGGTCCCCTCTCCCTTTGTAAAAGGTCTTTGATAGGATTGATATATTGGTCAATTAAATTAAACTCTTTTCTTCTTTTTCCTCTAATCCTTAAATCCTTTTTTAAAAAAACAATAAGTCCAAAGGTTACACAAAGAAGGGATAAAAACAACAAAAGAAAGCGATATTGGAAAAATTCAGAAAAAGCTACTAAAAGACCACCAGAAAAAATTAAGGCTATTCTATAGGAAGCTAATCTAATGCCGTTAGCTTGTCCGTGAATCACTCTTGGAACATATTCAATAAAAAAACCATCTAAGGCACTATCTAAAAGGGCAGAAAAAAAAGTTAAAAGAAACAATAAAGAAAAAAAGAAAGTAGCTTTAAAGGGTGTAAGATAAATCAAAAATAAAGTCAGAGATAATCCAAAAAGACTTAAACTTATCCATTGAGATTTGTATCTGTATCTATCAATCAGAGGGGCCCAAAGAGGTTTTAAACTCCAAAAAATTCCAGCAGAAGAGATAAGCCCTATTTTAACTAAATCAACCCCTTCTTGCCTGAGAATAACTGGCAAAAAGTTGTAAAAAAATCCCAGAGGTAATCCTGAAAAAAAATAAAGTAAAGCTATCCAAAGGAAATTTTGAGAGATCACTTTAATTTATAATATTGATAAGGTAAGGTTTTATAATATTCTTGAAGCGGGGAGTAGCTAAAAGATTTTTCCTTAAATTTTCTAATACTACAAACCATAGCCCGAGCACCAGCTATAGTTGTAGCATAAGGAATATCTAATTCCATAGCTGCCCTTCTAATTAGATAGGCATCTAATCGGCTCTTTTTACCTTTAGCTGTATTTATCATCAAAGCTATTTCTCTATTTTTAATTAAATCTAAAATATTAGGTCTTCTTCCTTCTGAAATCTTAGGAACTTCTTTATTTTTTATTCCGAAATTCTTTAAATATTGAGCTGTTCCGGAGGTAGCTAAAATTTCAAATCCTATTTCCTCAAGTCTTTTGGCCACCTCTACAATAAGAGGTTTATCTTCGTCTTTTACTGAGATAAAGACCTTTCCCGAAAGAGGAAGGGCCATTCCAGCAGCAAATTGAGCTTTAGCATAGGCTAAAGTAGGATCCCAATCAATTCCCATGACTTCACCGGTAGATTTCATCTCAGGACCTAAAAGGATATCTACACCAGGAAATCTTTTAAAGGGAAAAACCACTTCCTTTACCGCATAGTATGGAGGGATAATCTCTTTAGTAAAACCTAAATCCTTAAGAGACTCTCCTAACATAATAAAAGTAGCTAATTTAGCTAAGGGCACTCCTATAACCTTAGAAACAAAGGGAATTGTCCGAGAAGCACGAGGATTAACCTCAAGAACATAAACCTCATCATCCTTAATAGCAAATTGGATATTGATAAGCCCTTTTACTTCCAGTTCCTTGGCTAAACGAATGGTGGCATCCCTTATTTCCTCTATTACCCTTTTAGAAAGATTTACTGGAGGTAATATACAAGCGGAATCTCCTGAATGGACTCCAGCCTCTTCAATATGTTCCATAATTCCTGCCACAACTACAGTCTCACCATCGGAAATAGCATCTACATCTACCTCTATAGCTTCCTCTAAAAATTTATCAATAAGTACCGGGTGTTCGGGATTAACTTTTACCGCTGATTCAATATACTCTAAAAGCTCATCCTTAGAATATACAATTTTCATAGCCCTACCACCAAGAACATAGGAAGGTCTTATTAAAAGGGGATAACCAATTTCTTCAGCCACTTTTAAAGCAGAGTTTGCAGAGTAAGCTATTCCGGCTTGCGGTCTCTTTAGATTAAGTTTTTGTAAAAGTTGATCAAACTTTTCCCTATCCTCAGCTCTATCTATATTAAAAGGAGAGGTCCCTAAAATAGGAACTCCGGCTTTATGAAGAGGCCCACTAAGGTTAAGAGGAGTTTGCCCTCCAAATTGAACTATCACTCCTACAGGGTCTTCTTCTTCACAAACATTAAGCACAAATTCCAAGGTTAAAGGTTCAAAATAAAGTCTAGTAGAAATATCATAATCTGTAGATACAGTCTCGGGATTAGAATTAATCATAATAGCGTCATACCCTTTTTCTCTTGAGGCCTTAATGGCATGGACACAACAATAATCAAATTCAATACCCTGCCCAATTCGGTTGGGACCGCCACCAATTACAATAACCTTAGGTTTTTTACTTAATTTAGCCCTGGATTCGTTTTCTACCTCATAGGTGGAATAAAAATAGGGAGTATAGGCTACAAATTCAGCTGCACAGGTGTCAATAAGTTTATAAGTTGGTCTAACCTTTAATTCTAAACGGCATTTTCTAACCTCTTCTTCCTTAGAACCTGTCAAAAAGGCAATCTGATAATCGGTAAAACCCCGGGTCTTTAACTCCCTAAAGTCCTCTTCAGTTAAGTCCAAAAGTCTTTTACCTTTATATTCTTCACTTATTTCAAAAAGTTCTTTAAGCTGATACAAAAACCAGGGATCAATATAAGAATAAGAATAGATTTCCTCAACCGTAAAGCCAGATTTAAAAGCTTCTCTAATATAAAAAAGTCTTTGGCTATTAGGGCGAGAGAGCTTTTCTATTATCTCTTCTCTGGGTAAAATTTCTCCCCTATCAGAAGGGGACTTTTCATCCGCTCCAAAACCGTATCTTCCAATTTCAAGCCCGGCTATAGCCTTTTGTAAAGCCTCTTTAAAGGTTCTTCCGATAGCCATAGTTTCCCCTACTGATCTCATAGAAGTAGTTAATTCATCTTTACATTCAGGAAACTTTTCAAAGGTAAAACGAGGAATCTTAACTACCACATAGTCTATAGTAGGTTCAAAGGCAGCTTTAGTTTTCTTAGTAATATCATTTACTAATTCATCTAAGGTATAACCAATAGCTAATTTAGCAGCAATTTTAGCAATGGGATAGCCGGTTGCCTTACTGGCAAGAGCTGAAGACCGAGAAACCCGGGGATTCATTTCAATAACTACCATTTCACCAGTTTTGGGATGAACCGCAAACTGAATATTAGAACCTCCTGTCTCAACCCCTATTTCTCTTATTATCGCTTGAGCTGCTTTTCTCATTCGCTGATATTCCCAGTCCGTTAAGGTTTGAGCAGGAGCTACCGTAATAGAATCTCCCGTATGAACTCCCATAGGGTCAAAATTTTCAATGGAACAAATTATGACCACATTATCCTTAAAATCCCTCATAACTTCAAGTTCAAATTCTTTCCATCCAAGGACGGATTCCTCCAACATAACTTGATGAATAAGGGAAGCTGAAAGACCAGCTGAAACTATCTCTCTAAGTTCCTCTATATTATAAGCTACTCCTCCTCCGGTTCCACCTAAGGTAAAACTCGGTCTTACAATGACAGGAAATCCAAGCTCTTTAACTGCCCTTTCAGCCTCGGCTTCACTCTTTACAATTACACTCTTAGGAACCTTAAGACCAATCTTTTCCATGGCCTCTCTAAAAAGCTCTCTGGATTCAGCCTTTTCAATAGCCGAAGCCTTAGCTCCAATTAATTCTACTTTATACTTTTCTAAAACCCCTTTTTTAGCTAAGGTAAAAGCCAGATTAAGCCCGGTTTGGCCCCCTAAGGTAGGTAAAAGCGCATCTGGCCTTTCCTCTTTAATAATAAACTCTAAAGCCTCGGGGATCAAAGGCTCAATGTATGTGCGATCAGCCATTTCGGGATCAGTCATTATAGTAGCTGGATTAGAATTAACTAAAATAATTTCAAAGCCTTCTTCCCTTAAAGCTTTACAAGCTTGACTTCCAGAATAGTCAAACTCACAAGCTTGACCTATTACAATGGGTCCTGAACCAATAATCAAAATCTTCTTTATATCCATACGTTTAGGCATATTTCACCTACTCCTTTCTTAAATAATTTTTTTAACCAAGTCAGGTATTAGATTTGATTAAAGAGGGGGTAAATCTTTATCTTGGCTTTCCTTTGATATTCCTCAAAAACTTTTTTTACAATCTCTCCTCTCTTTAGATCAAGGAGAGACTGATAGTAATTCTTAACAGCCTCCTTATAAACCTCTTGAGGTTCAATTTTTAAAATATAAAAAAGTTTAATCCCCTCTTCTGTTAAAAAATATTTTTCTACCAATCCAAGAGAACCTCTATTAATAATCTCTTCAGGTAATTTCCTCCTAATTTCAGTCTTTAAGAATACTTGAAAGCCTTTCTCTTTAGCTAAACCTTCTATTTCCTTTATCTCTTTAGCCTTGATTAAAAATTCATAACCTTTAGCTTGACATCTTTCCCTTCCTTTTTCTCTTAAATAATCCCTCTTAACCCTTTCCTTAGCCTCTTCAAAGCTCAAACTTTTTCTCGGAGTTTTATCTAAAATTTCAATCAAATAAATTCCCCCTTCACCCTCTATAGGAGCCAAATAACTTCCCTTAGATTCTCTAAGGATTTCTCTTGTTATCTCCCTTGAAAAAAATAGTTTAGATAGCTCCTCTAAACCCAAATAATTCATCTCTCTAAGTTTTAAGCCTTCTTTTTTAGCGAAATTAATCAATCCATTCTCTTGAGCTACTTTAAGATAAATTTGATTAGCCTTTTCTTTGGCTAACGCTTTACTCTTTTCCTCCTTTATTTCCCTTATCAATTGTTCCCTTATCTCTTCTAATTTAAGAAAGCCTTCAGGTTTAAGATCTTCAATTCCTAAGATCAAATAACCTTGGGAAATCTTTATGGGTCCAAGAATATCTCCCTTTTTAACTAATTTTAACGAATTTTTAATTTCAGAGGGTAAGGCTTCTTCTTCAAACCATTCTCCCTTTTTTACTCCAAACTTAACGAAATCTTCTAAGGTTTTTAACCTTCCCTTAATTTCTTCAACCTTCTTTTTAGCTAAAGGATCCGACTCAGGGATTAAAATTCTTCTTACTTTTACTTTGAAAGGCTCTTTAAAACGATGAAGATTTTGAGTATAATAGTTTTTAATTTCCTCTTCGGTTACTTCAACCTCCTTTGAATAAGGCAAAAAATAGTAAGCTATTTTTACTTTTTCTTCTTCATAATAAAGATCCCGATGGGTAAGATAATAGTTTTCTAAGGTTTTATCATCTAAGGATATATCTCTTTCGCAGGAACTAAAGGTTTTTAAAAATTCATAAAAGGTAACCTTCTGTTCGTAAAAACTGGCAAAATCTAAAAGTTCCTTTTCCGAAATCAGAATAGGAGAGGTCAAAAAAAGTTTTATTTTTTGTTCCAGCAAATTTAAGGCTAAAATTTTTTCAAAACCTTTAGAGGTTAAATCAAACTCTCTTAGAAAAGCTTGGTAGCGAGCGGGACTAAACTTATTATTCTCCTGAAAAAAGGGAAAATTGGAAAGAGTTAAAGTTATTTCTTCAGGCAAGACCTTGATATCTAAATCCTCAGCTATCTTTTCTAAGATTCTCCTTTGAATCAGTTCTTGTAAAACTATATCTTTAAATTTCATCTTCTTTAGGTCTTCTTCGGAAATACTACCCAATGTGTGCTTTAATTGAGAAACCTTGAAGTTATAATACTCCTGAAATTCTCTTAAATTAATTTTTTCACCATTCACTTCGGCGATAATATCCTTTTGATAGTCACCAAAGTAACCAATCCCCCAGAAAACAAAAACAATAATAATTACAGCTAAAAAGATTTTAGCCAAGATAGAGGAAGCACCCTTCTTTAAGAAATCAAACATTCGACTTTAACTCCTGAAATTTTTTTGAATATACCAGAGGATTTTAAAAGTTCAACTCTTAAAAATCTATTTTCCTTACCAGGCCAAATTGCAAATTAAACCTCCAGGGATCATCCTGAGGACAAAATCTCTTACTTAGTCACCCCAAGCGGCACTTAAGGTACTCAGTGGAAAATTTTGTTTGGAAATTGTTTTTTTATAAAATTATGCTAATCTGAATATAAAAAAACTAATTTTAAGGAGGGTTAAAAATGTCTATTAGGGCTTATATTTTAATCAATACCCAAATTGGTATGACCCAAAAGGTAGTTGAAGAATTAAAGAAGATTGAAGAAATCAAAAAATTAGATGTAATTATGGGACCTTATGATATTATTGTAGAATTAGAGGTGCCTAATTATGAAGATATTACTAAGGTTCTTTTAGAAAAACTTCAAAACATACCAGCCATTAATCATACGATGACCTGCCCAGTGGTGAGTTAATCCTTGGGAAAAGATCTACTTCAAGAAAAGGTTTTAGTTTTAAATAAATACTTTCAAGCTGTTCAAATTACTACCCTTCAACGGGCTGTTTGCCATTTAGTTAAAGGCTCTGCTAAGGTCATCACTACCGACTGGACTACTCATACCTTTGAAGAATGGATTAAAATCAGTCAATTCTATCCGAACGGTAATGGTTCTGAATATAAATTTATTAAAAGCCCTTCCATAACCCTTTTGATTCCTGAAGCTATTTATTTGCCCTTTTATGAATCTTTGCCCCAGAGCGAAGTTGTCTTTACACGACAAAATTTAATTTTAAGAGATCGTTTTACCTGCCAATATTGTGGAAAACTTCTTAAAAACCCTAAGGACAGAACAATTGACCATATTATACCTAAAAGCCGAGGTGGAAAAACCGTCTGGAACAATGTAGTTCTTTGTTGTAAAAAATGTAATCTAAAAAAGGGAAATAAAACTCCTGAAGAGGCAGGGCTCAAACTTATAAAAGTCCCTAAAGCCCCTCGGTGGCAAGCTTTAATTTTAGAAGAATTTCCTAAGCATAAAAAGGAAAAATGGAAGGTCTTCCTTAATTTTGCCGGAATCCTTTCGGATTCGGATTAATTTTCAAACAATTTTTCAATATGTAAAATAATTAATAACTTATCCGGTAATTGATAAATTTTTTCTACGTATTCCTTACTTAAACCTTCTATTTTTTCTGGAGGCTCCTCTAATTTTATAACTGGTATTTCCATAATATCACTAATTCTATCAATAACAAAAGAAGCTATTTCATCTTGATTACGAAGTATTAAATTAAGCGTAGGCTTACTTTCTCTATTAAAATTAATCTTTTTAGCCAAATTGATTACTGTAATAATTTGACCTCTTAAATTCATAATTCCTAAAATATAAGGAGGGGCTAAGGGAACAGGAGTAATCTCAAGGTCCTTATTTATTTCTACTACCTTTTCAGCCGAAATTCCGAAAAGAAAACTTTCTAAATAAAAAGTAATAAAAGGTAAGGTCTCTTGAGAGGAAAGGACCTTTTTCTTAACCTCAACTAAAGGAGTGCTAATTTTTTCAAGCATTTAAATTACCTCCTTTCCTTTTTAATTTTTTATTCAAAATTGAAAATGGTTTCCCTTTATAAGTTTCTCCAGATAATTTTTACCCTTAGAAGAAACTTTAAAAGGAAAAGTAATCTTCAAATTTATTACTAAATCCCCCCTTTTTAAAGTCCCTTTTTCTTCTATAAAAGGACCTCTTCCTTTTAAAACAACTGGCTCTCCTGAGTAAAAAAGAGAAGTAGGAATCTCCTCTATTCCTTCTAAGGTCTCAATGGAAATAGTCTCTTTCAAGAGAATTTCATAAAAGGGAATCTTTTTTTCATAAACTACCTTGTCCTCCTCCAGACGCAAAAAGGGATGTTTTTTTATAGAAATTTCTACATAAAAATCCCACTCCGCTCCATAATTAGCTCCAGGAATACGAAGAAGATCTCCTTCTTTTAAGCCTGAGGGAAGTTTAATTTTAATCTTACCTTCCTCTCTAACCCTCCCTTTCCCTAAACAACGAGGGCAAGCTTCAGTGAAAAGTTTTCCCTTTCCATTACAAAAAAAACACTCTAAAAATTCAATTTCTTCCTTCCCTTTGACTAATTTTAAAAACCCTCTCCCTTTACAATAAGAACATTCTTCTTTTTTTCCATAAAAATTTTTCCCCATTCCTCCACATTCAGGACAAAGCTTTTCCCGTAAAGGCAATTCAATTTCTACCGTTTCTGCTAAAGCTATTTGATGAATATTAAATTCATAAAAACAGTAAAAAGTTTTTCCCTGGGGCACATACTTTTTTACAACGGAAACTTGTTCCCTCTCCCTTAACTCCTTAAGTAAACTCTTATACCACTCTATAAATTTTAGATATTCCTCCTTATCTCCCCCTCTGTCTGGATGAAGAATTTTAACCTTGGTTCGAAAATATTCTTTTAATTCCTCTTTATTACTAAAATTCAACATAAGCTTTATCCAATTTTAATAGCTTTTCCCGCTTTTTCTAAAAGTTCTTCAATAGTTTTTATTACCCCTTCTCTTTCTAATTTTACTTCATAAGCATTAGCTCCAGCTTCAAAGACCTTTCTTTTAATATCCTCTCCTGTAAGAGAAGTTAAAGCCATTATAGGTATATTTTTGTATTCGGGAATTTGTCTTACTTCTTTAATAAAGGTTATACCATCCATAACAGGCATTTCAATATCGGAAATAATAAAGTCTACCTTTAATCCACTTTTAATCTTATTTAAAGCCACCTCTCCGTTCTCAGCTACCTCCACTTCAAAACCAGCTTGAGTTAAATAATTTTTTATCATATTTATAAAAAAGGGAGAGTCTTCAGCTAAAAGGATAGTAATAGGTCCTAATTCTCCCTCCTCTCTTTTTATAATGAACCATTCGGGATCATACATCTCAATAATTTTATAAATATCTAAGAAGAGCACAGTCTTATTATTAATTATCCGATGACCTAAGATTCCCGGTTGAGTATATAAAGTAGTATCTACCTCCAAAGTAGTCTCCAAGGTATCTACAATCCTTGAACATAGAATGGCACAAGTCTTATCCCTTTCAGTGAAAAAGAGAATATTGTATTCCTCTTGAAAAGATGGGCTTTGGATAGGCAGATAATTTTCTAAGCGAACAATAGGAATGATTTTATTTTTATACAAAACAACTTCTTTTCCTCCTATTATTTGAAGGCTTTCAGCCTTAATCTTATCCAACCTGGCAATTAAAGCTAAAGGTAAAGCAAAAGATTCTTCACCTACATCAAAAATTAAGATAAACTGGGTTTCCTCCCTATCCCCCATGCTCACCCTCTCTTCTAAAGCCCTCTCTATTTCTTCAGTCTTTAAGCCAGAAAGTTTACTTAATCCTACAACATCTAAAATTAGGGCAAGTTTACCGTCTCCCATAATGGTTGCTCCACTATAAAGAGAAATGTTTTTAAACCATTTACCTAAGGGTTTTACCACGATTTCTTCAGAATCATAAATTTGATCCACTAAAAGCCCGAAATGTTTCTCTCCAGTAGTCAAAATAACTAAATTTTTTTCTAAACTTTCCTCATAAAATCCTAAAGCTCTTGAAAGATGAATAACCGGAATGATTTCTCCCCTTAAGCGATAAAATTCCGTTTCTCCTAATCTTAAAATATCTTTACTAGGATCAATGTTTACCAATTCTCTTAGACTTACTTGAGGGATAGCATATCTCTCATTGTGGGAGGTTACAATTAGAGCGGGAATGATAGCTAAAGTAAGGGGGATCTTTATTCTAACCGTCGTGCCTTTTCCAAGAAGGGTATTTAATTCAATATACCCCCCTAATTTCTCTATATTAGTTTTTACCACATCCATTCCTACGCCTCGACCAGAGACCTGAGTAACTTTTTCAGCGGTAGAAAAACCTGATTTAAAAATAAAAGATAAAATCTCCTTTTCGGAGAGACGATCAGCCACTTCCGGATCAAGTAATCCTTTTTCAATAGCCTTTTTCTTAACCTTTTCTACATCTATTCCTTTACCATCATCTTCAATTTCAATTATAACTTGTCCACCCTCATGATAGGCTCTTAAATAAAGATTGCCCTCTGAGGATTTTCCTACCTGAGCCCGTATTTCAGGTGGTTCAATACCGTGATCAATGGAATTTCTAATAAGATGGGTTAAAGGATCTTTTATAGATTCAATAATGGAACGATCTAACTCTGTCTCCGCTCCCTCAATATGAAGATTAACTCTCTTATTTAAGGCCTTAGCTAAGTCCCTCACTATACGAGGGAATTTATTAAATACCACTGCAATAGGTTGCATCCTAGTTTTCATTATGGTTTCTTGAAGCTCAGTTGTAACCATAGATAAACTTTGGACACTTCTTGAAAGATCTGGGTCATTCAAACGATTGGCTAATTGGACAACTCTATTTCTAGCTAATACTAACTCTCCAGCCAGATTCATAAGTTGATCCAGAAGTTTGACATCTACCTTAATATGGGTCTCCACAAGTTGAACCTGAGGCTGAGCAGGTAATACTTCTTCCTTAGAGAAGGCTTCCTTTTCTTTTAAAGCTTTTTCTCTTTTCGCTTCCTCAGCTTTTACTACCTCCTCTTCCTTTTCGTTTGCTGGCTGAGATTTTTCTATTCCTTCCTCTAACTTAGTATCCTCATTCTTTTCCAAAGGTTTTACCTCTTCTTCGGATGAAGTTGACCCTGCCTCCTTTTTTAATTTATCCGTAAAATTGGATAATAGGACAAGAAAATCAAGTAGTCTATCCTCAACAGGTTCGGTTTTATTAGTTTCCAAAAAGGCAACTATATATTTAATTTCATCTAAACATTTTAATAAGATATCTACAATTTCTTCAGAAGGGGAAATTACTCCATCTCTGACCTTGGAAAGGATATCCTCCGCAAAATGGGCAATTCCCTCTAAGGTCTTAAATCCAAAGAACCCAGACGCTCCCTTAAGAGAATGCATAGTTCTAAAAAGGGATTTAATAATTTCTATATTACTGGGATCCCTCTCTAACTCTATAAACTCCTCCTCCATTTTGGAAATACCATCTTTAGCTTCAACTAAAAAATCTTGCAAAATATCTTCATCTACCATAATTATCCCCCTTTTTAATTTTAATATTATTTATTTTGATTATAGATTGATTCTAAAATTAGTCAAGAAAATTTTTTAAAATTCTTTATTTTGTTAGGTTAGACTCTAATCTTTTTTGAATCTCTTTAAGAACTTGATTTTTATTTAAAAGCCAAGTAGGTGCTAATAATTTCTCCTTAGGTGGATCAGAAGTTAGACGATGAATTACCGTATTTTCAGGCAACCAATTTAAACTTTCTACAACCAAATCCACATACTCTTCTAAAGTTAAAGGTTTATATTCACCCCTTTTATAAATTTCTCCCAGGGGAGTTCCTTCTAATACATAGAGACAATGAAACTTAATCCCATCTACTTTTAATTCAGCTAAGGTCTTTACAGTTTCACTCATCATTTCTTTGGTTTCCTGAGGAAGTCCAAAAATAATATGAACTACAACAGGAATTCCCGCTTCTTTGAGAAGAAAATAGGCTTTCAAAAACTCCTCAAAGCTATGCCCTCTATTAATTAATTCTAAGGTTCGGTCGTGTTTACTCTGAAGCCCAAGCTCTACCCAGAGCTCATAAGAAAGCTCCTGAAATTCCTTTAAAACCTTTATTTTTTCTCTATCAATACAATCAGGCCTAGTGCCTATAGCTAAGCCTACTATCTCAGGATAGCTTAGAATAAGGGCATATTTTTTTCTCAAAAGTTCAGACTCTCCATAGGTATTAGAAAAGGCTTGAAAATAGGCTATAAATTTCTTATAGCCCTTGGATTTAAAGTGAGTAAGGAAGAATTCTATTTGTTCCTTAAGAGAGAATTTAGAAAAAAAACCTGTTCCAGAACCTTTATTATCACAGTAAATACATCCCCCGTATCCCTTAGTGCCATCCCTATTGGGACAAGTAAAACCAGCATCAAGGGGAATCTTCTTTACCTTCTCCCCAAACTTCTCTTTAAGAAAGGTGCTTAAATTTAAATAACTTAATCTTTTCTCCATTTTAATTAAAAATAAAATAGAGGTTAAAAAAAAACAAGGGACTTACTTTTATCACTCTAAATATGACAATAATTACTTCCAAAGATCTTGAATTTTTTAAAATCCTACGCTTAATTATATTTATAATTTTTTCAAAACAAAAATTTACTCTTGACAAAAATAATTTTTGTTTTATAATTTTTATTAAAAACTAAAAGGAGGGGAAGAGATGGCTAAACTAAAAGGAACGAGGACTGAGAAAAATCTTTTAATTGCTTTTGCTGGTGAATCTCAGGCCCGAAACAAATATACTTTCTTTTCTTCGGTAGCTAAAAAAGAGGGGTTTGAACAAATTTCTTTTATTTTTGAAGAAACAGCTAATCAAGAAAAGGAGCATGCTAAAAGGCTTTTTAAATTTCTTGAAGGAGGAGATTTAGAAATAACTGCTACCTTTCCGGCAGGAAAAATCGGAAACACCTTAGAAAATTTAAAACACGCTGCTCAAGGAGAAAAATATGAATATACGGTTATGTATCCCCAATTTGCTAAAATAGCTCGAGAAGAAGGTTTGGAAAATATAGCTAAAGTTTTTGAAGCTATAGCGGTAGCTGAAGCCTTCCATGAAAAGAGATATTTAGCCTTAGCTAAAAATTTAGAAGAAGGAAATGTTTTTAATAAAAAGGTTGAGGTAACTTGGAGATGTAGAAACTGCGGTTATATTCATAAAGGTCTTTCAGCTCCTGATATATGTCCTTCCTGTGAGCATCCTCAAGCTTATTTTGAGCTAATTTGTGAGAACTGGTAAAACCTTTGAGGAGAGAGGTATAAAAACCTCTCTCCTTTAAACCCTTAAAATCAAAATTCTAAGGTTAAAGCTCTTCTAAGTAGAAGAAAAGGCTTGTTTTAGTGCCTTCATCAAATTAAGGACTTTATATACTTCTTCTTCCCTTAAACTACCCATTCCGCAAGCGGGAGTGAACAATATTCTTCTCAAGAGATCTTCCTCTTGGAAAGAAGATCTTTTAGAGAGAGCTAAAATCTGCTGTTTAACTTTTGAAATAATTTCATTTTCAGCTACTTTTTCTAAGAGATTACTCGTTGTAGGAACAGCCCCAAAGGCTAAATAGGTAGTTCCTTTAGCTAAAAATTCAGTTATTTTATTTTCATAAATTTCAAATCTATCAAAATAGGAAAAACTATCCAAATTTATTATATCAAAATCCAGCTCTAAAAGTATATCCCAAGAGGTATTAGCACAGATGTGAATTCCCACTAAAATTCCAAAATCTTTAAGAACCCTGATTATTTCTTTTAACATATCTTGCACTAATTCTTTGGAAAGACTTACATAGGCACTACTTCCGAAACCTGAAAGCCCTGGTTCATCCAAAAAGATAATTACTTCTCGGGCTACTTCTTTCAAGTAAGAGGCTTGACTTAAAGATACAAGAATAAGATATCTTAATAGGAGATCCCTCAGATCCTCTCTAAAAATAAGAGGTTCTTCTTTCTCAGTTTTTAAGGCAATCCCTAAGGTAAAAGGACCAGTAATTTGTCCTTTTATTATAGACAAACCCTTTGGTTTAGCTTCTTCAAGAAAAAGTAAAAAGGCCTTGGAAAAAGAAGGCGAAAAAATTGCCTTTAGTAAAGATAGATTTTGATTTTCTACTACCTCTACATAGGTTTCATAAAGTTTTAAAACTTCCTCTTCAAATGAGAGAGTATCGGCAACAATTCTTTCTCTTCCAAGCTGAAAGCCAGGGAAATTGTAAAGAAATTGCCAAAGCATCCCCTCTTCTTTAAATTTAGCCAATTGGGGCCAGGCAGGAATATCAAAGGAAAAGGCTATCTCCAAGGCTCTTTCTACTTCCATAAAGGGCACACTTCCTATGTGAGTGGTCTTAAGAGCAAGCTCAGGGTAACTCACAAAGAGCTCCTTGTGTAGAATTGGAACAATTATTCTCTATCCCTTGAAAATGCCCTAATAATTTCTCTTCTATCTTTTCTAAATCAAAATAAACTATAAAACTCTGGGAAGTTTTCTCAATTAAGATAGGAATTTTGGTAAAGTTAAACCCTCTTAATATAGAATACCCAGACTTAAGAGGCACTAACTCAACTCTTTCTCCCTTTAATTGAGAAATAAGCTCTTTACACTTGGGACAATCTTCAGAATAAATAAGAAAAAATTGCTTAGAGGAATTTAAGAAATCTTTTTGAGGAAGAGCTGTTAAATTAAAGGCTATGGAAAATCCTAAAAAACCTCCTAAAAGAACAGCCAAAAGAGAGTAATTAGAAAAAACCTCTCCTCGTAAAATAAAAAGATAGGAAATTATTAAAAGAAAAACTATAAGGGCTACAAAAAGGCAAAAGTCACAAAAAATTTGGTAATCCCATAAAAGCCTGCCTACCAAAACCCCCTCTAAAAAAAGCCCTGCCGATAACAAAAAAAGGAGAAGATTTAAAAAGAAAGAACCATAGATGGAAAAATAAATCTTAGTAAACAAAAAAAGCAAGGAAAAATAACAAAAAGCTAAAAGAAGAAGATACTTTTTAGGAAGTATTATCAAATAAGAAGCAAATTCACAACCCTTATTAGGACAAAGGCTTTTCCCATAGTAATAATTAAGAAGAATTTCAATTAAAAGAATCCCTGAGATAAAGAAAAGCAAAAAATAAGGTAGTTTCAATAACTCCTTTTTTTTCATAGTTTTTAATCCTCTTAAGCCAAATATTTTAATTTATTTTTTAAAATTTTCTACTCTTTTAGGTAAGAGATTGATAGTAGTCTTTATTAGACCTAAGCTCCTTTCTAAAAGCGGACTTTCTCCTTTGTCCGTGGAAGTAAAATAAAAGGTGTATCTCTCATGGGCTTACCTTGAAGAAAGATTAAGGAGGTCTTAAAATAATTTCTATGGAAAAAGCCGAAACAGGCATCCTCTATGTGGTAGCCCTTCCCATCGGAAATTTAAAGGATATAACTTTAAGGGCTTTAGAAGTCCTTAGAAATGTAGATATTATTCTTACTGAAGATACCCGATCCTTTAAAAAACTTCAAAGGGCTTATAATCTTCCTCCTAAGGAACTCATAAGTTTTTATAAAGAGGTAGAAAAGAAAAAAGAAAATTTTATTATAGAACTTCTTAAACAAGGCAAGAAAATTGCCCTCTGCAGCGAAGCAGGCACTCCTCTTATTTCTGATCCTGGAAGTAGTTTGGTTAGAAGAGCTCATATAGAAGGACTTAAAGTAGAGCCCATACCTGGTCCCTCAGCTTTAACCTCCACTCTCTCGGTTTCCGGAATAGATCTTACTAGAGGTTTTGTTTTCCTTGGTTTTTTACCTAAAAAAAAGAAGGAATTTTATGAGACCTTAAAAAAATTTCCTAAGGATCTTCCCGTAGTTCTCTTTATTCCTCCTCATCGTTTTCAAGTAATTATTGAAGAGCTTTTAAAGATTTTTGGAAACAAAAAAGTCTTTTTAGCCAGGGAAATTACTAAAATCCATCAAGAATTAAGGCTTACCGATTTAGAGGAACTTTCTAAGAAAGGTAAGCTCCGAGGAGAAATAACTTTGCTTTTAGAAGGAGAGGCTTCCCTGAAAGAGGAAAGGAAGGAAGATTTATATTATATAAAAAGGCGCTTTCAGGAGCTAACCTTAGAAGGTTTAAAGAAAAAAGAGATAGCTAAAATTTTAGGCCAAGAAGGCGGGCTTTCTTCCAAAAAGATTTATAAAATCCTTAAGGACCTTTCTTTAGCCTCCGATTAATCTTTCTGGATGTTCCTGCAAAAACTTTTCTATTTCTTGAAAAAAAGCTTCTAAGAGTTCTTCTTCTTTCACTTTTTTGATAATTTTACCTTCTTTGAAAATCAGTCCTATACCTTTTCCTCCAGCTATTCCCAAGTCAGCCATCTTAGCCTCTCCTGGTCCATTGACTACACATCCCATTACAGCTAATTTTAGATTAGCTTTAATTTTTTTAGCTAAGGAGGAGACCTCTTCATATAATTTACCAAGATTAATTTCGCATCTTCCGCAAGTCGGGCAGGCAATTATATCTGGATAAAGGGTCCTTAGTCCTAAGTTTCTTAAAATTTCATAAGCCACATAAACCTCTTCCACCGGATCTCCAGTTAAGGAAATCCTGAGGGTATCTCCGATTCCTTTTAATAAAAGGAGGGTAAGGGCCATAGTATTTTTTATAGTGCCGGAAATAAGCCCACCAGCTTCAGTTACTCCTATATGAAGAGGAAAATCGCTTTTCTCGGAAAACAATTCACAAGCTTTAACTGTTTCCCACCAATTAGAGGATTTTAAAGAAACCTTAAGGTTAAAATAGTCATACTTAGAGACAATATAATCCAACCATCTTAAAGCACTCTCTACTAAAGCAGAGGGGGTGGGGGACCCATACTTTTCTAAAAAATCCCTCTCTAAGGAGCCGGCATTTATTCCAATACGAATACAAATTCCCCGTTCTTTGCAGGCTAAAACCAAGTCATCCAATCTTTCCTTATTTTTGAAAGTTCCTGGATTAATTCTTATCCCAGCAATCCCTGCCTCAATAGCTTTAATTCCAAGAGAGGTATCAAAATGAAGATCTCCAATCACCGGAATAGGGCTTTTCCTGGTGATCTCTCTTAAAGCTAAAACTGCTTTTTCATCAGGAATAGCTACCCGAACAATCTCACAACCCACTGAAGCTAATTTGAAGATTTGCTCTAAGGTTTCAGAAACCTTTCTTGTATCACTATTGGTCATACTTTGGACACGAATAGGATTCTCTGCCCCGATTTTTACCGAACCTACATTAATTTCCCGAGTCCTTCTTCGCTTTATTTCCGGATACATAAGCTCTCCCTATTAGGAAAAATATAAGAGCTTTCAAAATTTTTGTAAAGCCCTCTTAAACAAAAGATAACTTGTTTTTTTCTTAAAAAAGGTTAAAGTTAAAAAAGAGGGTCTTATTAAGAGGTGAAAAATATGAGAAAAATATTTTTAATATTGCTTTTAACTTTTCTCTTTCCTCTTTTTTTAAGGGCTCAAGAATTAAAAAGGGTCTTAGTGTTACCCTTTGAGGTCTATTCCCAACAGGAGCTTTCCTATCTTAAAAAGGCTATTCCCGAGATGTTAGCCAGTAGGCTTTTCTCTCCGGAAAAAATTTTGGTAATAGAGCCTGAAAAGGTAGAGCCCTATTTAAAAAAATATTCTCAATTGGATAAAAAGGTAGTTCAAGAGATAGCTAAGGAACTGGAGGCTAACTATGTTATCTGGGGAAGTGTAAGTGTAATTGGAGAGGTAGTAAGTATTGATGCTCAAATTATAGAGCTAAGAGGTGAAAAAAAACCTGGGCAATTTTTCCAAGAAGTAAAGGGGCTTTCAGAGGTTATTCCTCAGCTAAGTCGTTTTGCCAGAAAGGCAAAGAAATATATTGAAGGGAAGGAAGAGGATTTTTATCAAGAGGAGTTATCGTTAGCTATGGGAGGTGGTCCCTTTGTTCCAGGAAGATATCATCCCGAAAGAGGATATTTAGGCTATCCTCTTTATCCGATAAGAGCTCCTAAGGAGGAAATTCCTATAGAAAAAGCTAAGCCCCGCTTTGGAGGGATAGGAGATCCTACTTATGAAGGGTTAACTAAGGATTTAGTTATTGAGCTTTCTGGAAATCAGCCGAGAATTGGTTTTGCCCGTTCAGAAGAAGACAAAGCTAAAGGCAATCAAACCTCAACCCCTTCTCCTTATCTTTATTATTATCCTCCTCAACCCTATTACAACTATTCTCCTCCTCCCTACTATTACTATCCAGCTCAACCTCAAGAGGAGGGATTTCTCTCTAAAATGAAAAGGACCCTATGGCCTTTTAGTAAAGAAGAAGTGAAACCAATTCCCTTAGCCCCTCAACCTCAGCCTGTTCCCCTATCTCCTCAACCTCTACCTCCTCAGCCCAAACCCCATCAACCCCAATCTCTTTCAGTCCAACCTCTAATACAGCCTCAACCGCAACCAGTTTTAAATCCACCTCAACCTCCAAATTATACTCCTTCAACTGAACCGGCTCCTTCTTCTAATAATCCATGGCGGTGGGAATAATTTTTTAAAGATCTGGCAAGGCTTGAATAAGTTTTTTACAAGCCTCTTCGCATCTTTTTAGATCTTCCCTTTCTTCATAGGTTAACCTTATCTCTAAAATCTTCTCTACTCCTTTTCTACCAAGAATTACAGGGACTCCCAAAAAAACTCCCCATATTCCGTATTCTCCTTCTAAAAGGACTGAACAGCTGAGAACTCTTTTTTCGTCTCTTAAAATACTTTCCACCATTTCAATAATAGAAAGTCCAGGTGTAATAAAGGCACTTCCCATCTTTAAAAGATTAACAATTTCTCCCCCTCCGAATTTAGTTCTTTTAACAATTTCTTGAATTTTTTCCTCCGGGAGTAGCTCAGCAATAGGTATTCCAGAAACATTGGCTAATCTAACTAAGGGAATCATAAGATCTCCGTGAATGCCCATAACCAGGCCTTGCACATCTCTTGGAGAAACTCCCAAAGCTTCCGCTATAAAATAGCGATACCTGGCAGAATCTAAAACTCCAGCCATCCCAATTACTCTTTCCCGGGGAAAACCAGTAATTTTATAAGCTACATAGACCATCGCATCCAAGGGATTGGAAACCACAATGACTATACTTTCTGGAGCAAATTCTTTAATCTCTTGAGCACAGAACTTAACTATTTCAGCATTAATTTTTAAAAGTTCTTCCCTACTCATCCCTGGAGTTCTGGCTTTGCCAGCTGCAATAATAACTACATCGCTTCCTTTAAGTAAAGAAAAATCGTCTGAGCCGTAAATAATTCCTGAAAAACCGTAAAGAGGGGAGCTTTGACCTAAATCTAAAGCCTTACCTTGAGCTAACCCGGAAACTATGTCTAATAAAACTATTTCTTTAGCAACTTTTTTTACTAAAGCCCAGTGGGCACAACTGGTTCCTACAGCTCCCGCTCCAATTATACTTAATTTCATTTTTTTCCTCCCTCCTTGTGTCTACTAAGTTCATTTTAGCTTGCCTTAGAATTTTCGTCAACTAAACCTTCTTAACCTTTTGATCTTACCTACTCTCTATAACTTCTTGCCTTTTACTTTTTAATAGAAGGGACTCTAAAAGGAAAATCCCGGGTCTCTCCAAAGTAACAGGTAAAAAGTAGCTTTTCAGGTTCGCAGTTACAACCTTTTTGTTTAATTTATTGCTTTTTTAACTTTTCTATGGTATTTTTTAATAGGCAGTCAAACATTAAAGGAGGTCTTATGTTAAAGTCTGTCCCCAATCTTAATAA
>FWWL01000659.1_pt1 | contig 91710 bp, 81 predicted proteins | sample 2228331 | NCBI WGS metagenome assembly FWWL01 (sample SAMEA103939775, study PRJEB20133) | metagenome | reverse complement strand
AGGAGTATTCCTCGATCCGGCCGCTGGTCGACTGGCTCGACTACAATGGCTACCGCGTCATCACCAAGGCGGCCAAGGAGTTCACCGACGCGACCGGGCGCCGACGCGTCAAGGGCAATATGGACATCGAGCTTGCGATCGAGATGCTCGAACTCGCCCCGCATCTCGACCAGATCTACCTGTTCTCGGGCGACGGCGACTTCCGCCCGCTGGTCGAGGCGGTGCAGCGCAAGGGCGTGAAGGTCTCTGTGGTCTCCACCATCACCACCAACCCGCCGATGGTCGCCGACGATCTGCGCCGGCAATGCGACGATTTCCTCGACCTCGCCCATCTCATGCAGAAGATCGGCCGCGACCCGGCCGAGCGCCATGCACGGGCAGGAACGGGCGGCGCGCCGGTGACGCCCGGCAATCCGGGGCTGGAACGGCGCTACGGCATCCGGCAGGGCGACGAGCCGGTCGAAGGCTGACCAGCCGGGTCAAGGCTTTCAGGCCGATCATACCGACTGCGGCAAAGCGTGACTTGACCGTTGGGCAAGTCCGACCACTCTGTGTCTCAATCAAAACCGTTGGGGAGGAATCACCTTGCATCGCCGTCACGTGATCAGCGGGCTCGCGCTTGGAGCCGTTGCGCTCGCCAGGCCTTCCCTCGTCCTCGGTCAGGCCGCGCCGGCCCCTGCCGCGCCGCCAGCCCCGCCGACCTTCACCCTGCCGCCGCTCGGCTATCCTTACGAGGCGCTGGAGCCGCATATCGACACGGCCACGATGCGCATCCACCATTCGGCGCATCACAACGCCTTCATCGGCAATCTCAACACGCTCGCCGGACAATGGGACGGTCTGAAGACGACGCCGATCGAGACGATCCTGGCCGATCTCAACGCCGTGCCGGAGGCGCAGCGCGCCGCGGTGCGCAACAATCTCGGCGGGCACTGGAACCATACATTCTTCTGGAATGCGATGACGCCGGGCGGGGCGAAGCAGCCTTCGGCCGAGCTTCGGAGCGCCATCGAGGGCTCGCTCGGCTCGACGGTCGATCTCGTGACGAAACTCAACGCGGCGGCGATGACACGCTTCGGCTCGGGCTGGGCCTGGCTCGTCGTCGACAAGGACAAGAAGCTCGCCATCGTGGCGACGCCCTATCAGGACACGCCGCTCGAACTCGGCGCGCAGGCCGTCCTCGGCGTCGATGTCTGGGAGCACGCCTACTATCTCAAACACCAGAACCGCCGGGCCGATTATCTCGCCAACTGGTGGAAGGTCGTGAACTGGGACAAGGCGAACGAGAACTTCAAGAAGGCGATGGCGTAGGGGTGACCCTCCCCCTCACCCCTTGCGGGAGAGGGTTGGCGTAAAGGGTCGGGCTGCCCTGGCGCGACCCTCATCCGGCGCTTCGCACCACTTTCTTCCACACGGGGGGAAGGGATCACCCCCCAGCCTTCATGATCCTCGCCTTGTCGCGGTTCCAGTCTCGGTTCTTCTCGGTCTCGCGCTTGTCGTGCAGCTTTTTGCCCTTGCCGAGGCCGAGTTCGACCTTAGCGCGGCCCTTCTCGTTGAAATAGACCTTCAGCGGGATCACCGTGTAGCCGTCGCGCTGGATCGCGCCCATCAGCTTGTTGATCTGGCGGCGGTGCAGCAGCAGCTTCCGCGGCCGGCGGACATCGTGGTTGAAGCGGTTGGCCTCGAGATATTCCGGGATATGGGCGTTGAACAGGAAGAGCTCCGTGCCCATCGGCCCGGCATAGCTCTCGCCGATCGTCGCACGTCCGCCGCGCAGCGATTTGATCTCGGTGCCCTGCAGCGCGATGCCGGCCTCGAGGGTTTCCGTGATTTCATAATTGTAGCGCGCCTTGCGGTTGTCGGCGGCAAGCTTGTAGCGGTCGGGATCGGGCCTGTTCATGGCCTCTCGCCCAGCGCATGCGCCTTGACCATCACGGCCATGGCCTGCGATTCCGATTCAGGGTCGGCCGACAAGCCGTTGAGAACGCCGTGCTTGTCGGCTTCCGGCCGGTTCTGGCTGAGCTTGAACTTGCCGGCGAGAGAAGCAATCTCGATCTCGATCCCGACAATGCCGCGAGACAGCGCGTTGATGAAAGGCTCGGGCGCGTCCGTCACGGCCCAGGGCTCGTCGCGCGGGCGCTCCTGCTGTGCGGTCAGCGCCTCCAGATGCGTATGCAGCCATCCGCCGTCCTCGATCGCGCGCGCCGGGCCGCGTGCCTGCACGGTGACGTAATTCCAGGTCGGCACGACCTTGCCGTGCTCCTTCTTGGAGGCATACCAGGCTGGCGTGACGTAGCGCTCGACGCCGGTGAAGATCACCAGGGTCTCTGCCCCGGCCGCGATCGCCTTCCATTGCGGGTTGGGCCGGGCGAGATGGGCGCGCAGCACGCCCTGTTCGCCCTCCTCGGCATGCAGCACGAAAGGCACGGGATTGGCGATCAGCCCGCCCTCGCCCATCGTCACCAGAGTGGCGAGCGGATGGGCGCGCATCACCTCGTGCAGCGCGGCGCGGTCCTCGACCTTGAAATGGCTCGGCTCGTACATCGATCTCTCCCCGACGCCCGCCGGGAGACCGGGCGAGCGCGAATACCCTACTTAAGCATTCAACAGCCCGGCGAACACCATCGCCTCGGCAATGACCTTGCCGGTCGCGGGCGTCACCGGAACCAGCGGCAGGCGGACCTCCTCCTCGCAGCGGCCGAGCAAGGTCAGGCCGTGCTTGGCGCCGGCGAGGCCCGGCTCCTTGAAGATCGCGTCGTGCAGCGGGGTCAGCCGGTCCTGCACCTTGAGCGCGCCGGCATAGTCGCCGCGCGCAACATGAGTCATGAGATCGGCGCAAAGCTGGGGCGCCACATTGGCGACGACCGAGATGCAGCCATGGCCACCGGCCGCCATATAGGCCAACGCCGTCATGTCTTCGCCCGACAGCTGGATGAAGTCCGGTCCCATGGCGTGGCGCTGCTGCGAGACCCGAGCGAGATTGGCGGTGGCGTCCTTCACGCCTGCGATATTCTTCAGCTCGTAGAGCCGCGCCATGGTCTCGACCGACATATCGACGACCGAGCGCGGCGGGATGTTGTAGATGATGATCGGAATACCGATCGCATCGTTCACCGCCTTGAAGTGGCGATACATGCCTTCCTGGGTCGGCTTGTTGTAGTAGGGTGTCACGACGAGAACGGCGTCTGCGCCCGCCTTCTCGGCATGCTGCGCGAACTCGACCGCATGGGTCGTGTCGTTGGAACCCGCGCCGGCGATGACCGGAACGCGGCCCTTGCTCTGGTCGATGACGATCTCGGTGACGCGCTTGTGCTCGTCATGGGAGAGCGTCGGGCTCTCGCCTGTCGTGCCGACCGGCACGAGGCCAGTGCTGCCGCTCTCGATCTGCCAGTCGACCAGCGCGCGCAGGGCCGCCTCGTCGATCCTGCCGCCCTTGAAGGGCGTCACCAGCGCGGGCATCGAGCCGGTGAAGGCGGTGAGCTTGGTCATGGGCGAAGGCCTCGAACGTGGAAGCTGCAAAGAACCTGATGTTAAACGGGCGACAGACATAAACCTTTGGCCAGCCAAGGCAAAGCCGGCAACCCATCAAAATCCGTGGCCGCATGGTTAAGGCTTCATAAACCCGCATGCCGGACCATCACGCTTTGCACCTTTCGTGGAGCGCGCCATGGTCCTCTCCGCCGCCGCCAGGCTTCTGGCCTGCATCGCCCTGCTCATGCTGCTCGCCGGCGGCGCGGCGATGGCGGGCGACGATGGCGACCACCGCAGCCAGCAGGGCCGGCCCGACCCGGTCGATGTCGAGACGACGGCCGCGTTTCCGAGCGATGGGCTGCGCCATGCGCCTGCAGCCGATCCGGAAGCGGTCAAATCCGCCATCGCCGCCTACCGCCGGGGGGCGCTCGGCGAGGGCGACGCGATTGCGGCCGCAATCGAGGACCGCGCCATCCGGGCCCTGCTGGAATGGGTGGCGATCCGCAGCGGCGCGACGACGATCCCGTTCAATCGCCTGAACGCCTTTCTGCAGGCCTATCCGAACTATCCGGCGACGACGCTGTTTCGCCGTCGCGCCGAGGAGGCGCTGATCGCGGAGAAGCGGAACGCCGCCACGATCCGGATCTTCTTCCATGGTCAGCGGCCTGTCAGCCCGGCCGGCCGCGTCGCGTTGGCGCGGGCGCTGAAAGCCGATGGCGAGACCGTCGAAGCCAACGACCTTGTCCGTCAGCTCTGGCGGCAGGATCATCTCGGCGAGGCTCTGGAAAAGCTCGTGCTGGCCGAGTTTGGCGACGCGCTGACGAACGCCGACCACAGGTTGCGGGCGGAGCGCTACATCTTCAGGGGCAATGCCGGGCCGGCTTTGCGCAACGCGGCACGCGTCTCCGCAGACTACGTCAAGCTCGCCCAGGCGCGGCTCGCCAGCGGCAAGGCGAAGCGGCCGGTCGCACCCGCTGTCATCGCCTCCGTTCCAGCTTCGATGAAGGGCGACATCTCATATGCCTTCCTGCTGGCGCAGCAGGCGCGGCGACAGGACAAGCCGGCTGAAGCCGCCAAGGCGATCGCGAACGTCCCGCGCGATCCGGCGCTGCTCGGAGACGGCGACGAATGGTGGATCGAGCGCCGGCTGATCACGCGGAAACTGCTCGACAGCGGCGAGGCGGCACTGGCCTATCAGGTCGCGGCCGGCCATGGCGCGGAAGGCTCCGTCGCGAAGATCGACGCCGAATGGCATGCCGGATTCATCGCGCTGCGCTTCCGGCAGGATGCGGCGGCGGCGCTGACGCATTTCAGCGAGGCGGCGCGCTATGCCGAGACGCCGGTCTCGGTCTCGCGCGCCGCCTATTGGCAGGGCCGCGCTTTCGACGCGCTCGGACGCGCCGACGACGCCAACGAAGCTTATGAGCGCGCCGCCGAGCACCCGATCGCCTATTACGGGCAGCTCGCCCGCGCGCGTCTCGGCCTCCCCGATCTGCCGCTGCGGCGCGCGGCTTCGGCTTCGCTGGAGGCGCTGCCGGGCCATCAGGGCGTGCGCATACTTTACAGCATCGGCGCGCGCGATCTTGCCGCCCAGCTTCTCGGCGACCTCGCCCAGCGCCTGCACACCACACCGGCGCTCGAGGCGGTCGCGGCCATCGCTGCGAAGGAAAGCGACGCGCGCGGCCAGCTGTCTCTCGGCAAGCAGGCACTGCATCGCGGCTTTCCGCTCGACACGGCCGCTTTCCCGACCAATGGCGTTCCGGATTTCCCGGTGCTGGGCGACCCGATGGAGCGGGCCGTCGTCCATGCCATCGCCCGGCAGGAGAGCGCCTTTGACCCGACCGCGATCTCGCATGCGGGCGCGCGCGGGCTGATGCAGATGATGCCGGCGACCGCGCGCGAGACGGCCAGGCGCGCGAGCCTGCCCTTCGACTGGCCCAGACTGGGGCAGGACGCCCATTACTCCGCGCGGATGGGCGCGGCCCATCTCAACGATCTGCTGAAGGACTGGCGCGGCTCCTATATCCTGACCTTCGCCGCCTACAATGCCGGCTCCGGCAATGTGAAGAAATGGATCGAGGCCTATGGCGATCCGCGCAAGCCCGAGGTCGACGCCATAGACTGGGTCGAGCGCATCCCGTTCTACGAGACGCGCAACTATGTGCAGCGGGTGATGGAGAATGTGCAGGTCTACCGCCAGCGCCTGAACCAGCGAACCGCCTTCCTGATCGACCACGACTTGAAGCGCGGCGGGAAGCGGGAGTAAATCGCGACGAGATCGCGATCAGGATGAGGGCCGAGGGTTTGTCCACCACAGCTTTCGACACCGGCTTTACCTCGCTTTTCGTCACCGCACGCGACGGGTTGAAACTGCATGCGCGCGATTACGGCCCCCTCGCCTCGCACGCGATCCCGGTCGTCTGCCTGCCGGGTTTCGCGCGCACGGCCGCCGATTCGCACGAACTGGCGCTGGCGTTGTCCACCGACGAGGCAAAACCGCGCCGCGTACTGGCGCTGGATTATCGCGGGCGCGGCCGCTCGGGCTTCGACAAGGACTGGCGCAACTACGACATCCGCGTCGAACTCGACGACCTGATGCAGGTGCTGACGGCGGCCGGCATCGAGGAGGCGATCTTCGTCGGCACCTCGCGCGGCGGCTTGCTGACCATGGCGTTGGCTGCGGCGCGGCCCGCCATGATCAAGGGCGCGGTGCTCAACGATATCGGCCCGGTGATCGACGCACGCGGCCTGCTGCGCATCCGCGGCTATGTTGGCAAGCTCCCGTCGCCACGCAGCTTCACCGAAGGCGCCGAAATCCTGAAGCGGCTCTCCGACCAGCAGTTCCCGCTCTTCGGCGAAGCCGAATGGGAGATGATGGCGCGCCGGACCTGGACTGAGCGCGACGGCAAGCTCGCACCCGACTACGATCCGAACCTGATGAAGGTTCTGGAAGAGCTCGATCTCGAAGCGCCGCTGCCAGTGCTCTGGGCCTATTTCGCGGGGCTGAACGCGGTGCCGGTGCTGGCAATCCGTGGCGCGAACTCCGACCTGCTGGCCGAGAAAACCCTGGTCGAGATGGGCCAGCGCCACCCGGCCTGCGAAACCTTCGTCGCACCGGGCCAGGGCCATGCGCCGCTGCTGGGGCCAAAGGACATGGTCCGGCGGATCGGCAAGCTGATCGCAAGGGCCGAGAAAAAGGCCGCCTGACCGTCAGCCCTGCGGCTTTCGCCCGGCCTTGACGCTGCGCGAATGCGCGGTGTCGCCACCATGCCTGAGGATGTCGGCATCTTCGCGCCAGCTCTGCGAGGTCGCGGCCGGCACATCGGCGAAGGCGCAGAGATAGCGGATCTCGGTGTCTTTCAGCACGGCGATCTGGTCGAAATGCCAGATGCCGAGGCGGTTGAGATCAGCCGCGACCGCCGGCCCGACACCTTTTAGCAAAGCGAGATCGTCGGGCTTTCCGTCGCGCGCCTCGCCGAGCAGGTTGGCCGGCCTGTCGCCGTCGAACTCGCCATCCTTGAGCGCTGCGACATTGCCCTGCCCGTGCATGCCGTCGTCGCGCGATGATGCCACCTCTCCGGCCTTGGCCCTGCGGGCGAACTCCGTCTCGACGCCGGCCGCCAGCGCCTTGGCCTGCCCGACCCAGTCCTCACGCTCGACGCGGCCGGGAAAGGCGAGATAACCGCCGACCCATTCGACGTTCTCAGGCGTCCAGGCCGCGATCTGGTCGAAATGCCAGATGCCGAGCCCGTGCAGGCGGCCCTCGTTCTGGCGGCCGATGCCCTTGATCAGCTTGAGATCGTCGGGCGTCTCGGCGCGGGCCGCGACGAGGCCGGCCGGGCGCTGACCGGGAATTGCGTCCTCGTCCTCGACCTTGAGCATGCTTTTGACGGTCTCTCCGGCCGACTTGACCTCATCGACGACCGCCTTGCCCTCGTCGAAGGTTTCCTTCGCCTGCTTGACCTGCGTCGAGGCCTCCCGCGCCGTGGCCGTGATGGCGGCAGCGCGCTCGGCCGCATCCGGGCCGCTTCCGGCCAGCGCGGTGGCAGCGCCCTCCAGCGTCGGCATGCCGTCGAGGCCGATCGCGGCCTGCGCCAGCGCCTTGGGCTGCATCGCGGCGCGCAGGGCGCCGGCCAGAGCGCAGCCGGCGAAATACACCGCGAGGAACAGCAGCGCCGTCTCCAGCCACAGCGCCGGGAGGCCGTTGAGCGCCTGCATCCAGCTCACCGCGCCGGCCATCAGCCAGGCGCCGGCGGCCAGGACGAGCTTGCTCGACCAGAGTTCGAGCTTTTCACCGTTCTGGCTGACCCAGCCCATCACGAAGCCAAGCGCGAAGGCCGCGAGCAGAAACCAGGCGAATTGCGAGGCGAGATAAAGCATGGTCCCCTGCCCCTATTTCGCGATGGTGAACTGGACGCGGCGGTTGAGCATCCGGGCGTCGGGCTCGTCATGGGGCTTTAGCGGCCTTTGGCTGCCGAACCCCCGCACCGCGAGTTGCCCCGGATCGAGCCCCCGGCGGACGAGTTCGTCACGCACGCGCAGCGCCCGGCGCGTCGACAGATCGAGATTGTCGAAGCCCGAGCGCTCGCCATCCTGATTGGCATGACCTTCGATGGTGATCCGCGAGGCCGGGCACTGCTTCAGGATCGCGAAGGCCTCGCCGATGACCCGCTCGGTCGTCGCATCGAGATTGACCACCGTCGTGCCCTGCGCGAACAGCACCGTGTTGCGCTTGGTCAGGGCGTCGAGATCGTTCTGGCAGGTGTTGGGCGGGTCGATCATGCAGCCTGTCTGACGCAGGCTGATCAGCGCATCGACCGCGAGGCCGCCCGGCAAAGTGCTCGTAGCCGCGGTCTCGACCTCGCTCTTGATCAGGTCCCGGCAGGTCAGCCCGCGCAGGGTGACGCCGGTTTCGCTGATGCTGGCCGAGCCGAGATCGAGCCGCAGCAGATTAGCCAAAACCATGCGCGCGGCTTCGACGAAACCGGCCGGCGCGCCGGGGGCGATCCGCGTCTCGTCGGAAACCTTGCCGCGCAGGGGCGAGGCCTCGACCAGCGCGAGCAGGCCTGCGCGCGCGCTTTCGTCCGGCAGGTAGCCCGACAGGCCGACGCCGGATCTGTCCGCCGTGACGGAGAGCCCATAAGGCCTGATCGCGACTGCCGCGCCGCTCGCGCGGCTGGTCAGGCCGGCGGGCAGGCCGCCCTGGAGCAGGGACTGCAGCGCCGCCCAGTCATCGAGGGTTCCGGCCGCGCCTGACAGGGCCAGTTCGCCGCCTTCCAGCGAAACCGACCCGCTGCCGAGGCGACGCAGCACATCCAGCGCGAAGCGGGTGGCCGCGCCATAATCCGGCGCATCCTTCAGGCGCGGCTCGATCGTGAGGCGGTCTTCGAGGGTCGTGGACGGGAAAAGCGTGCGCGCGACGGCGAGCAGCGCGTCCCGCGCCGCCCCATCGCGCGCGAGGCCGGAGATCAGCAGCTTGCCCTCCGCAAGGGCCGCGCTCCAGCGCAGGGCGATTTCCGGCAAGGGCGGCGGCGGCGGAAAAACCAACGGCGCGATCTCGGGGAGCGCCGGCACGACCACGGCCACGGCCGGCGGCGGCTCCACAGGCGCAACGGTGGCCGGCGGCGGATCGGCGGGCGCGGCGGCCGATTGCGGCGGGACGGCCGCGGGCGGGGCCGGATCGGCGGCCGGCGGAAAAAACAGCGGCGGAATCTCGGGGAGAACCGGCATCGGCGGCAGACGCGGCGGCGCATCCGGGCAGGCGATCGAAGCCTGCGCGACGGAATCGGGGCCGTCGGTCTGCGCGATCAGCAGCCTGAGCGCCTGGCAGGCATCGTAATCCTCCGGGCCCTGCCCGGATAGACGGTAGGCATCGCCGTCGAGTTCGGCCTTGCCGCTGCGCAGGCGGGCAAGATCGCCGATCGCGCGGGTCATCCGCAGCAGGAAAGCGGCCGGCTCGCCGAGCGCGGGCTTTGTGTCATTGACGATCCGCGGCGCATCGGGGAAGTTGCGGCGCAGCAGCGCCAGCATCTGCTCGCGGACATCGTCGGACGGATAAAACCCCTCGACCGTCAGCGAACCGTCGGCGCTACGCGCGACGCTCCAGCGATAGGGCTGGACGACAGGCGGCGTCAGGGTGCAATCGACCGCGCGGAACCCGCCGGCGCCGCCCTGGCCCATCGCCTGCCGCAGTCTGAGAAAGGCATCCGGCGTCGCGGCGCTGCCCTCGACGCAAAAACGCTCGTCGTCGAGCGCAAGCTTGCCGGACGCGATATCGGGCAGGTTGCGCAGCAGCGACGCCGTCATCTCCGCAAAGCCCGCGGGCGCGCCGAACGCCAGCGTCTGGCGGTCCTCGACCCGCAGATTCGGCACGGCGGCGCGGGCCGCCGCGAGATTGGCCATCGCAGTCGCCTCGTCGGGCACAAAGCCGCCCAGGGTGACGACGTCGCCGGCGCGGCTGGCCGACCAGCCATAGGGCTTTTGGGCCACCACCTGGGTCAGTTCGCCCGACGCGCGGCGAACGCCGAACTCGGCGCGCAGGCCAGCCAAAGCGCGGCCGGCGCCATCGGTCGAGAGAACCTCGCCGCTGATCGAGACATCGCGGCCGGAAACGCGGGCGGAGACAGGCTTCGCGCCGGGCGCTCCGGGCGCCAGCGCGCTCACCGCCGCAGTGGCACGGCGGGCGACGTCGCTCTGGATGGACTCATCGAGAGTGAGATTGGCGATGCCCCAGAGCAAGGCCAGCGGAGCCAGACCCCATAACCACCGTGCCGGCTGCGCCATTCCCGTCCCCGCCCGAGCCCCCGCCGCGACGCGTCCACCGTCGCAGCCTACCGTGCGGTCAACTCAGTCCGGAAGCGGCGGCTCTGTCAAGCGTGGCTCAAGCTAAGCATCGGCCCCCAAACGATAAAAGCCCCGGGTTTCCCCGGGGCTTCCATGTCTTGCAGACGAGACGTCGATCGGAAACCGATCAGAAGTCGCGCTGGATGCGGAGACGGCCAGCGAAGGCGTCGTCGCTCTTGATGCCGATGCCGGCGAGACGGGCGCCGGTGTTCGACACCACGCCGACGCGCGAGCGCAGGTCGACATGCGAGTAGATGACCTCGACACCGATATCGAGACCCGAAACCGGGGTCCAGATCAGGTTACCGGCGACGATCGTCTCGCGCGGGTCGAGGGCGCGGACGACTGCGCCGGCGCCGTAGGTGGCGAGCGGAGCGATCGAGCCGAGCTCGAGCTGCGAGTACGAACCGTAGATCTCCGAACGCAGCTGCGGGGTCCAGAAGTGACGGAATGCAGCGACGATCGACCAGCCGGTCGTGGTCTTGATGTTGCCGGCCGGGGTGATGCCGATATCCGGAACCGCGATCGTGCCGAGACGGGCGATGCCCGAGGTGCCGTAGCCGAGGTAGCCGACGGCGCCGTCAGCGTAGGCGGCCTGCAGCCAGAAGACGTCGCCAGCCGCAAGGAACGGCAGGTTGATCTTCACGCCGCCCTGGATGGCGAAGCCGTACTCGTCGCCGCCGACCAGACCCGGGAGGGCGCTGATGACGGAACGCTGGGTGAGAGCACCCGACAGCTGGGCGGAGCCCCAACCCTGATCGACGCGCAGCGAGGCGACGACATCCGGGAAGTCCTGGCCGCCGACAGCGATAGCAGCGCCGGTGACGCGGTTGGCGGCAGCGTTCTCACGAGCGCCGGTGCCGGTAACGCGATCCTCGAGCGAGATCGTGGCCGAGAAGCCCGAGCCGAACGTCGCAGTGTAGGCGAGGAGGTTCAGACGCGAGTCAGCCGTGCGCAGGGTCGAGAAGCCGTAGTCGTTGGCGTAGAAGTCGAAGAACGACTGCGCGCGACCAGCGGTGATCGGGCCGAACTGGATGAAGGCCAGGTCGAGCAGCGAAGCGGTAGCCGTGCCGGTGACGCGAGCGGTGCCGGGGACGATGAGGCCCTGGTTGCCGCCGAAGGTGCCGCCGTAGAAGTTCGAGCTGTTGGTCAGCTCGAAGCGGAAGAACGTGCGCAGCGGGCCGTAGGCGGTCGCGGTGCGGGCGTCGATGTTGAGGCGGCCGCGGGCGCGGGTGCCGTAAGCGTCGAACTGCTCGCCGTAGCGATCACCGACGGTGTACTCGGCGCGAACACGACCGCTGACGCGCAGGCAGGTGTCGGTGCCGGGGATGAAGAAGAAGCCTGCGCCATAGGCGGAGCAGACGCGAACGTATTCGACCGGAGCGGCCTTCCGCGAGGGAAGATCGGCGGCCTGAGCCCCGGCAACCGCGGCGATACCGGCGGCAGAACCGAGGAGGAGGCTCTTAACGAGCTTCATTGGTAACCTCCAAAATGAGTTTCGAGACCCTCGGGCTTTGGTCCGTTCCGTTTCGGCGGCCCCAGGAGACCAAACCGAAGAACTCGCCTCTTCCCGGCCTTTCGCCCACGTCCCTGAACCATTCAGAGGCGAAGACGAAAAACAGCGACCGGGAACGTCCCGACGCAAGATCACCATACGAATGCCGGGTTGCCGATCAACCTCGATCACGCTGGCGAGAACCCCCAAGAGGTGCTTTGGAACCCGGTGTTGCAGGCGCGCCACGCTTTGACCGGCGAATTTTACCACCCCTTAACCAGGATCGCCGGATCGCGCCTGAATCCAGGGACGGCGCGGCAGAATCGGGTGCGGCCGCGTCCACCTGTCGAACGGCGATTCTGCCCGCAGAAAGCCTGATCACCACTCCCACTCGGCCCCGACGCCGACGGCCGCGCCGCCCTCGGCGTTCGTTTCGGCCTGCAGCTTGAGCCGGCGCGTCAGATCGATATTCACCGAAACGCCGCTGTCCTGCGGCCGCGCACCGGCTTTGAGCCCGACCGAGACGTTGTCGCTGATGGCGCGCGAGACGCCGACGGTCGGCCCGCCAGCGCCGACCTGGATGTCGAGATTGTCGACGCCGAGCGAGCGGCGCAGGCGCTCGAACGAATCGTCGCCGCCGCCGCCAGCGAACTGCGCCGCCGTCTGCGCAAGCTGCAGCGCCTGGAAGGGCGAAAGCGACCCCGAGGCACGGGCGAACAGGATCCGCGAGAGCACCTCGTCCTGCGGCAGATCGGGCGAGGAGCCGAAAGCGAAGCTCGGCTGGTCGGCCGGGCCGGTGACGAGGATGCGGGCGGTGACGTCCGCCGCCCGGGTCTCCGCCACGAAATCGAGTTCGGGAATGGTCCCGCCGGCGAAGCTGATGCGGCCGCGGCTGAAATCGAGCCGCTGGCTCGCGATGTTCAGCCGGCCGCGACGCAGGTCGAACCCGCCCGACAGCGCCGGCGCAGCCGAGGTTCCCGCGACGCGCAGCTCGCCACCGAGTTCGGCGTCGATGCCCCTGCCCCGGATGAAGACGCGGCTGGGGGCGGAGATGGTCAGGGCCAGGGCCGCGTCGAAGGCGGGCGCAGGCCGCGCGCCCCGGCGTACCGGCGTCTGCGCCTTGCGCTGGGCGGCGAGTCGTGCGGCGGCCGTTCCCGCCGGACGGATATGTTTGGCGCCGTCGACGGGACGCAGGCTGCCGGGCAGCCGATCCGGCACCGCGACTTCCAGCGAGACGACGTCGACGCGACCCTCGATGCGCGGGCGTTGCGCCAGCGGACCGGCAAGCGACAGGTTCAGATCGGCGATCGCGGTGACGATGCCGTTCGAGACAAGCTGGGCGCGGTTGCCGCGCAGCGCGATCGTGCCCGGGAACCCGGCCGCCGGATCGAGCCTGACCTGACCGCTGGCCGAGAGCGTGCCGCCATTGGCGGTGCTGGCCGTGGCCCGTTCGATTGCGACAGTGTCGCCGCGCGCCGCGATCCGGGCCTCGATACCTGTCAGGCGCAGGCCCTGCAGCGCGTCGGTGAAGGACCCCCCCGACAACGTCGCCGTTCCGCTCAGGCGCGGCGCGGCGGCCGTGCCGGCGGCGGCGAGATCGACGGCGACCGCGCCGGTGAGGCGCTGGCCCTGCGCGGCGATCATCGTGTTGGCGAGCGCAGCGTCGAGGCGGCCCTGCGCCGTCAGATCGAGCGGTCCCGTCGCCGAGAGCGGGGCCGTGCCACGTGCGGTGAGGCTGACGAAGCGGCCAGCCGCGAGCGAGGCGGTCACGCTGGTGCGGTTGCCGCTGAACTGGCCGGAGCCTGTGATCTCGACCGGCGGCAGGCCGGCCTGCCGGGTTTCCGGTGTGGCGAGCCGCGCGATGCGCAGGCTCCAGGGGCCCGACAGGGCATCGGGGCGGCCAGCGACCTGCGCCTGCGCGTTCAGCGTGCCGGCGAGATCGAGTTTCGGCGCGACGATCCGGGCGGCCGAGAGCGGCACATCGGTCGCGGCCAGGCGCAGGTCGAGCGTCTCGCCGGCGCGGCCGTCCAGCGTCAGGCGGCCGCCTTCGATCGACAAAGCGAGGCCGGCGATGGCGACGCCGCCATTCGGAAAACTAATCGTGGCGGGATTGACCAATGCGATCCGTCGGCCCTCGCGGCTGGCGTTGAGGCTCGCCAGCTCCAGCCGCAGCGGTTCTGCGGGTATGAGCCGGCCGGCGCTGGTCAGCGCGAAGCCGCGCGCACTGGCGCTGAGCGAGAGATCACTGCCGGACGTGCTTCCCTTCGAATCGAGTCGGATCGCCGTGACGGGCTCGCCTGCGAGCACGGCGCGATCGATCGCGATGCCGGCATCCACGACCGAGCGACCATAGAGGTCGCCGGCGTTTACTCTCGCGTCCAACCGGTCGATCGCCACGGAAGGCGCGACGAGCTTCGCGCCCTTGGCTGTGAGATCGAGATTCTGACGGCCTTCGACGGTGCTGAAGGCAAGGTCGGCGTCGAGTTGGCCACTGAGCTTGGCAAGCGCCAGCGGCGAGAGATCGTCGAGATTGCGGGCCGCGAGCACCAGACGGCCGGCGGCTCGGCTCGCCTGATCGAGCGTCAGCGACCCGTTCAGGCGAACCGAGCCGATCGCGAGATCGAGATTCGACAGGTTCCAGCCGTCTCCAGGCAGGCGCGCGAGCGCGACCGTGCCGCGCGCCGGCTTGGCGTCGATCTCGCCGTCCAGCGTGGCGCGGGTGTCGAGCGCGCCCTGCAGATCGCGGATCATAGCGTCGATGGCGAGGCGCGGGATCGGGCGGCCAAGAGCCGAGGCGTTCGTCACGGCGAGATTCGCCGCCATGTCCAGCTTCGCCTGGGGACCGGTGATCCGCGCCGTCATCTCGCCGCGACCCGACAGCCGTGGATCGGCGCGCTTCATGTCCGGCAATGTTACGGCCATCCGAAGGTCGGAGGACGCCTGCCCGACGCCGCCATCGGCGGTGAAGGCGACATGGCGGCCCGCGACGCGCAGGCCGGTGAAGGAGACGTCCCCGGCGAGCGCGCCGATCCGGCCGGCCAGCGTCAGCTCGCCGGCCAGCAGGCGGTCCAGCGCCGGCTCGCCTGTCGCCAGCGCGTCGGTCTTTCCGGTCAGGCTCGCGCCGTAGGCATTGTTCTTCGGCGTGGCGTCGAGATCGGCTGCGATCTCGGCGCGACCCGAGAGCGTCCTGCCCGCGAGGCCGCTCAGGCGGGCGAGATCGGGCAAGGTCGCCCCTAACCGGCCGAGGATGCGGGCCTGCCCGAGCTTTCCACGATAGTCGAGCGCGAGCCCCGACATGCCGAGCGTCAGCGTCTCGAAATCGGCCGTGCCGTCATCATTGGCCGTGCCGCGCATGGTGAAGGCGACGCGCTCGCCGACGGCCTGCGCCTGCGTGGGGTCGGCAAGCGCGACGCCGGTGGCGAGACCGTCGGAGACCAGCGCGACGCGGCTCCCGGCCTCACCGATCCTGCCGGTCGGTGTCGCGGTGAAGCTGAGGCCGAGCTTGCCGAGACGGCCGAGCGGCACGTTGGCGTCCTCGGCGTCGAGGGACGCCACGATGCGCGGGCCGGCGGCCGGACCCTGAATGGTCGCGTCGAAAGCGAGCTTGCCGATCGCCGTGCCCGACGCGACCGTCCTGCCGCCGTCATTGGGCCGGGCGGCGGCCGTCACCCGCAGGTCGAGCGTCGCGTCGACCCCATACCGGCCGGAGACGTCGAGTCGCGCCAGCGTCGAGACCAGGGCGAGCCGGCGGATGCCGATGCCGCCATCGTCGGCGAAGGAGACCGCGCCGTCGAGCCGCGTCGAGCCGGCGAATACGGGTGCGACGGGAGCGGGCATCAGGCCTTCGATGCGGGCGTCGAGCGCCAGAGCGAGTTCGCGCGCCGCGCCCGCCCGCGAGAGATTGGCGGAGCCTTGCGCGCCGATGGTCTCGCCGGCCGTGAAGGTCAGGTTGGAGCGGAAGGCGTCGAGCGGGCCATCGCCATTCAGGTCGAGCGTCACCGGCGGCAGGCCCGGCAGGTCGGCCAGACGCGCGATCAACCCGCCTTCCGGCTCCGCGACCTTGACCGCGAGCTGAAGCCGGGTGGATTGCGGCACGAATCCGAGCCGGACGGTGAACTCGCCCTGCCGGTCGATCCGGCGGGCGGCGAAGGTGAGGTCCAGCCCCTCGGTCGGCGGGCCGAGCGTGGCGCGCCCCGTCGCGCCGATCCGGGCCGGCTCGCCGAGCACGGGCGCGCCGAGCGCCAGTTCGCCGAGCTGGAAGGCCTCGATCACGACCCGCAACGGCAGTTCGGGCAGGATCGGCGCATTGTCCGTGGTGGCCGTTGCCGGCTGCGGCACCGGCTTGCGCAGGATTTCGAGCTTGCCGAGTTCGAGCCGGTTGACCTCCAGACGCCGGAGCAGCAGCGCGCTGCGGGTCCAGACCAGCCTCGCGCGATCGAGCCTGAGCCAGGGCCCGTCGCGATCCGACAGCACGATGTCGCGGATGGTGGCGTCGGATGACAGCGCGCCGTCGACCGCGCCGATCGAGACCTGACTGGTCTCGGTCGAGAGCGCCTTCGAGATCAGATCGGCGAGTACACCGCGCTCGGACTGAGCGTTCTGGGCGAAGCCGGTCCAACGCGCCGACGCGACGAGCCCGACCGCGAGCATGAGCGCGATCAGCGCCAGACGCGGCAGCCCGGAGCCAAGGACGAGACGGCGCGCCATCAGAAGGCCTGCCCAATGCTGATATAGACCGCGACCGGCTTGTCGCCCTTGCGCGGATTGAGCGGGGCGGCGACGTCGAGCCTGATCGGGCCGATCGCCGTGTAGTAGCGCAGGCCGATGCCGGCCGCCATCTGCAGCCGATCCTTGAAATTGGGCACCGCCGATTCGAAGGCCATGCCAGCGTCGAAGAACGGCACGACGCCGATCGTGTCCGTGATCTTGATGCGGGCCTCGACCGAGCCCTCGAACAGGCTGCGCCCGCCGGTCAGGCGGCCGTCGGGGCCGAGCGGCGAGAGCGTGCGATAGGCATAGCCGCGCACCGAACCGCCGCCACCGGCATAGAAGCGCCGCGTCGCTGGGATGTCGGCAAGTCCTTCGCCCGCGATCGAGCCCAAGCCGACGCGGCCGGCGAGGACATAACGCGCATCCTCGTCCAGCGCGTAATAGGCCGAGAGCGAGGCCTTGCTCTGGACCACCCCGATGGTCGAGCCGAGGAAGGTCGGATAGGGCGTAACGGAGGCGACCGCGCGGATGCCGCGTGTCGGGTCCAGCAGGCTGTCGGTCGAATCGTATTTCACCGAGAGCGGAATGCCGACCAGCGTATAGTCGACCTGACCAAGCTGGTCGCTTGTCTGGCCGCGCTCCACCTCGATGCCGGCCGAGACAGAGAACGTGTCGCTGAATCGCCGCTGGATCGCGGTCGTGACATTGGCGTAGCGGGCGGTGTAGCCGCCATAGCGGCTGGTGCCGATGCGCTCGCGCACGGCCGTGCCATCGAGCAGCCAGTCATAGCGGCTGCCATAAAGCGCGGGCTTCAGGAAGCTGAAAGAGAGCCGCCCGCCGATGTCGGAGCGCTCGAAATCGCCGATTTCCTGGATCTTGGTGCCGTCGATGCGCGGGGCGAGGAACGTCGAGCCATCCAGCCGCAGCCGCTCCGCGCCGCCAAACAGGTTGCGATGCTCCCAATAGGTTTTCACCGCCGGGCCGTCGATCGTCGAATAGCGCGTCGAGAAACCGAACAGCCGCTTGGGACGCTCGGTGACGTCAAGCGAGAGCGGCAGGTTGCCGGCGGCGTCCAGCGCCTGCGCCTCGCGGATGCGGACGGAGCCGACGGCGGGGATGGTCGCGATCGATTTGCGCGTATCTGCGAGTTTCTTCGGCGAATAGGGGTCTCCCGGCTCCAGATAGATGAATGAGCGCACGACGGCGGGCGGAATGTCGCCGGTCTCGCCGATCGAAATGTCGCCGAAGCCCGCGACCGGTCCGGGGGCGACGACATAGGTCACATCCATGCTGCGCGCCGGATGATCGACGACGGGCCGCAGTTCGACGATTTTCGCCAGCGGCCGGGACTGGTTGCGCAAATGGTCGACGAGGGCAGCCTGCGCCGCGCGCAGGGAGGCCGAGGTCGCGGCATCGCCCGCCTTCAGCCGGGAAATTTTCGCGGGATCGGCGATGGCTGGGCTCAGCCCGCCGCCCGTCTCGACGACCGAGATGCTGCGCAAGGCGAAGACCGGGCCCGGCTGGACGCGGATTACGATCGGCACCGCCGAGCGATTGCGATAGCCTTCGAGCGCACGCACCAGCGCGGCGTTCGGCTCGGCGCCGACGCGCAACGCCACGCCGTCGACGACGATCTGCAACTCGGCGTTGTAGTACCCTTGAGACCAGAGCGCATCGACCAGCGGGTTGAGATCGGCCACCATGCGCCGCGACAGCGTCTCGCCATCGGGCGGAGCATCCTGACGCAGGCGATAGAGCAGCGAGGCGTCCTGCAGGGTGCGCGTGAGCGCCTTGGCATCTGAAGCGTCGCCGACATCGAAGCTGAGCGCGTAGGGCAGCGTCGCGGCGGACACCTCAGGCGGCTTCTCCCGGCTGGTGAACAGCCCGAAGACATCGAGGCTCGACAGATCGAGCGCCATGGCGGGGCCGGGCTGGAAGGCCAGCAGGGTCGCGAAAGCGCAGCCGCTTCCGCCCGCCCATTTGCGGGACATTCCACGCCTCACCCGCATCCGCCCTCCGACGCCACCATCCCAGCACGCCACCGAATAAGACCGAACTGTGTTCCCAACATGATCGGAAATACAGAACTCAACTTCAAGCTGCGCAGCGCCGGCGCAACTAGTCCTAACGCAGCGTCAGCGATACTTTGCCAAGCGGATCGAGGCGGGTGACGATCTCGCCCTTTCCGGGCGAGAGCACGCCGCCGCAAAGACTGCCCGTGGTGACGATCTGGCCGGCGCGCAGGCCGCCCATGAACTCAGCCCTGCGGTTCGCCCAGGCAAGGAACGGCGTCATCGGATCGCCATTGCCGTGGACGGCAGGCTGGTCGTAGAGCGTCACGCCGTTGAGCGAGATGAAGCAGGACAGACCGGCGAGGTCGTCCAACGCCTTGATGTCGAGTTCGGGGCCGAGAATGTAGCCGCCATGGCCCATGGCGTCGGCCAGCCAGAGCGGAAAGGCGACGACGCCGACCCAATCCGCCAGACGGCTCTCGACGATCTCGATGCCGAGAAAGGCCTTGTCGCAACAGGCCAGCAGTTCGGCGCGGGACCAAGGCTGGCCCGGCCGCATCGGCACGTCGCGCGCCAGCCGCAAGGCAAGCTCGATCTCGACGCGAAGCTCGGCCCCGATGGCGCCCTCATAGACGTCGCCGGGCGCGAGGTACGGCCCTGGCATCAGCCCGGCCACGGGCTCACCCTCGACGATCGCGACTTTCCAGCCGGCTTCCGCCATGCCGAGGCTCTCGGCGATGGCGGCCTGCACGGCAAAGCCGTCAGCCACGGAGGCAGGCACGGGCTGGCTCGCCAAAGGCAGGATGGCCCTGTCGCGGCGGGCGGCGATCAGCGAATCGCGCAGCGTCTCGTTCGGTGTCGGCATCGGCGTCTCGTCCCTGTCGCTGCCGCTCGATTTGCGCGGCGGGGCGCGGCGGCTGACAACGGTGCTACAACAGCGGGACGACGGCGAATACCCCCGGCGGGGCGACGCACTGCTGCGACAGGCGGTCGACAGCCGCCGCCAAGCAGCTTACCTCCCCCACCTCAACGCCAGCGGATTGAGCTCGCGCGCGAGTTCGATCAACCCCGCGCGCGTCTTGGGATGCAGCGGCGTCAGCGGGTGGCGAACGGCCTCCGACTTGATCACCCCACCCTCCTTCATCACCGCCTTGGCCGAACGCAGGCCGCATTGGCGGTTCTCGAAATTGATGATCGGCAGGACGTCGCGATAGAGCGCCATCGCTGTCTTGCGGTCTCCGGCCGCATGGGCGGTCAGGATCGGCTTGATCAGGTCGGGGATCATCGCGCTGGTCATGGTGCCGGTCGCCCCCGCATCGAGATCGGCCATCAGCGTAATCGCCTCTTCGCCGTCGAAGGGGCCGGCGACCGCCGAGCCGCCCGCCTCGATCAGCGCGCGCAGCTTGTTGGCGGTGCCCGGCACCTCGATCTTGAAGTAGCGGACTAGCGGCACCTCCTTCGCCAGCCTGACCATGAAGGGAACCGTCAGCGTGACGCCGGACAAAGGCGCGTCCTGCAGGATGATGGGGATGCCGCAGGCGTCGCCGACCGCCTTGAAATGCTCGATCATGCCCTGCTCGTCGGCTTTCAGCAGCGCGCCGTGATAGGGCGGCATCATCATCAGCATCTTGGCGCCGGCGTCGGCGGCGGCCTTGGCGCGGCTGGCCGCGATCCGGGTCGAGAAATGCGAGGTCGTGACGATGACCGGCACGCGGCCGGCCACCTGCTCCAGCGAGAGCCGCATGATTTGGTCGCGCTCCTCGTCGGTCAGCAGGAACTGCTCGGAGAAGTTTGCCAGGATGCAGATGCCGTCGACGCCCTGGTCGACCATCAGGTCCATGACGCGGCGGTTGCCATCAACGTCGAGGTCGCCGTTCTCGTGGAAGATGGTGGGGGCGATTGGCAGGATGCCGGCGTAGGGCTCGCTCATGATGTCAGATCCAGGCGGTCGGGACAGAAATTAAAAGCTATGGCGCGGCCCTGACGGTCGTCAGTTTCTTCACACCCGGCGCGCAACGCCGATCAACGGAAAAAGCAGCAGCGCCAATCCGATCGCCATCAGTGTCGAAACCAGCGGGTTAGACCAGAAGATCGTCAGCGAGCCTTGCGAAAAGATCATCGACTGGCGAAAGGCGTCCTCTGCCTTGTCGCCGATCACCATGGCCAGCACCAGCGGCGCAATCGGGTAATCCAGCTTCTTGAAGACGTACCCGACCACGCCGAAGGCGAGCGCGAGCCAGATGTCGAAGGGTTTGGAGCCGACCGTATAGGCCCCGATGAAGCAGATCACCACGATCACCGGGCCGACGATCGAGAACGGGATGCGCAGGATCGAGGCGAAGAGCGGCACGGTCGCCAGCACCACGACGACGGCGACGACATTGCCGAGATACATGGACGCAATCAGGCCCCAGACGAAATCCGGCCGGTCGGTGAACAGCGTCGGGCCGGGGTTGAGGCCCCAGATCATCAGCCCGCCCATCATCACGGCAGCCGTCGCCGAGCCCGGAATCCCGAGCGCCAGCATCGGCAGCATGGCCGCCGAGCCCGCGGCATGGTCGGCGGTCTCGGGCGCGATCACGCCCTCGGGCTCGCCCTTGCCGAACTTGTCGGGGTTGCGCGAGGAGCGCTTGGCCATGGCATAGCTCATGAAGGACGCCGCCGTCGGGCCGCCCGGCGTGATGCCCATCCAGATCCCGATGGCGCTGGAGCGCAGCAAGGCCAGCCAGTAGCGCGGCAGCTTGGCGGCCGTTGCCAGCACGTCGCGGATGCGGACCTTGGCGTGGACGCCGTCGAACTTCAGCCCCTCCTCCATCGTCAGCAGCAATTCGCCGATTCCGAACAGGCCGATGACCGCGATCAGGAATGAGACGCCCGCGAGCAGCACGTCGAAATCATAGGTCAGGCGGATGTTTCCGGAGACCGAATCCATGCCGATCGAAGCCAGCGTGAAGCCGATGCCCATCGAGACGACAGCCTTCAGCGGCGAGGCGCCGCCCAGCCCGATGAAGCTGGCGAAGGTCATGAAATAGACCGCGAAATACTCCGGCGAGGAGAATCTCAGCGCAAAATTCGCGACCCAGCCCGACAGCAGCGTGATCAGGACGACGCCGGCCATCGCGCCGAACCCGGCCGAGAGGAAGGCGAAGGAGAGCGCCTCGGTCGCCCTGCCCTGCTTGGCCATCGGGTGGCCGTCGAAGGTGGTCGCGACCGATGACGGTTCGCCTGGAATGTTGAACAGGATCGACGTTGTCGAGCCGCCGAAAAGCGCGCCCCAGTAGAGCGAGGTCAGCAGGATGATCGCCGAGACGGGATCCATCGAGAAGGTCAGCGGCAGCAGGAGCGAGACGCCATTGGGCGCGCCCAGCCCCGGCAGCACACCAACGAGGATGCCGAGCAGGACGCCCGCCATCATCAGCAGGATGTGGTGCGTGGTGAGCGCGACCGAGAAGCCGTGCATCAGGTTGGCGATGTTATCCATGCGCTTGACCCTGTCGGTTCCCGCCGGTCATCACAGGCCAAGCAGCGGTTCGATCGGACCCTTGAGCAGGCCGATCTGGAAGAATTTCTCGAGCGCGAGATAGAAGAAGGCGGCGGCACCCAGCGCGGTCGCCAGCGTCGGTAGCCAGCCATAGTGCCCTTGAAAGCGCATCGCGAAGACGAGGTAGAGGATGGTGGCTGCATACATGCCGACCGTCATGCTGAGCACGACGAAGGCGAAAAGCGGCAGGACGAACGAGGCGACGCGGCGCGCGCGCTCGCCATCGAGGAAATGCTCCTGCAACTGCGCGCTGCCGGCGACGCGGCGGACGATGGTGAGGCCGACCGTCGCAACGCTCGCCAGCGTCACCAGCATGCCGGTGTAGAACGGAAACGCGCCGGGCTGCGGACCAGACGAATCCCAGCCGATGCCGAACTCGAGCGCGCCGCGCACGATGCCGAGCCCGAACAGCGCGGTGGCGGCCGCCGTGGCGATCTCGGCCCAGAAGCGGGTGATCATGGCTCGGGTTCCCTGTCGTGGGTTCGCGCGGAAACACGACATCATCCCGGCCGGAGCGCCGGGATCCATCCTGGAGCACGTCAGCGCCCAATGATGGATCCCGGATCTGCGCCGCTGCGCGGCTTGTCCGGGATGACGTGCTAACGCAACAACGCTTTACTTCGCGACCCAGCCTTCGGCCTCGAAGACCTTCTTGTTAGCGGCCTCGTCCTTGGCGACGAAGTCGGTCAGTTCCTTGCCCTTCATGAACCGGCCGGTCTGCGCCGTGCGGGTGATGAATTCCTTCCACTCGGGCGTCTCGCTGACCTTCTCCAGAACGCCCTCGTAGAACTTGACTGAATCGGCCGGGACCTCGGCCGGGAGCCAGACGGTGCGCGGCATCTGGAAGGTCTCGATCGGCAGCCCGGCCTCCTTGCAGGTCGGGATGTCGCCCCAGCCCTTGCCCTCGAAGACCGGCTCGCCCTTGGCCAGCCGCACCGGCGAAAAGACGCAGAGCGGCTTGACCTGACCGGCCTTCCACTGGCCGATATTCTCGTTGGGATTGTTGACGTTGGAATCGACATGGCCGCCGGCGAGTTGCGTGGCGGCCGCGCTGCCGCCCTGAAACGGCACGTAGATGAACTTCGCGCCGGTCACATCCTGGATCATCGAGGTGAGCGTCTGGTCGGTGTCCTTTGACTGGCTGCCGGCCATCTTGAAGCCCAGCGGCTTGGCCTTCACCGCGTCGATATAGGCCTTTGCGTCGGCGTAATCGGCCTTGCCGTTGACCCAGAGCAGGAACTCGTCGAGCGCCAGCGCCGAGACCGGCGTGAGATCCGAGAGCTTGTAGCCGAGCTTGGCGACATAAGGCAGCAGATAGGCGTTGTTGGTGCCGAAGATGACGCGATGGGGGTCGCCCTTGCCGGCCTTGCCGTGGATGTAGCCTTCCGCACCCGAACCGCCTCCCTTGTTGACGACGACGATGGGCTGTTCGATCAGCTTGTTCTTGGTGATGATCGACTGGATCATCCTGGCGAAATTATCGGTGCCGCCGCCGGCGCCGGAGGTGACGACGAATTCGACCGGCTTGGTCGGCTGCCAGGCCTGCGCCGCGCCGACGCCAGTCAGCGCGAAGGCGCAGGCGAGAGCGGTGGTGAGCTTCAGAGTTGTCATGGCTTTCTCCCTGTTGAACCGTATTGGAAAGCGGCTCTTCGGCGGCCGCTCGTGGTGTATCCTGCGACTCGTTCAGGCTGCGGCTTTGGCCCGCGCCTTGCCGTCCTGCGCCATCTTGATGGCGAGCTGCAGCGCGGCCCGGCTGGCGCCGAGATTGGCGACGCCCTTGCCGGCGATCTCATAGGCCGTGCCATGGGCCGGCGTGCAGATCGGAAACGGAAAACCGCCGATCAGCGTGACGCCCCGGTCGAAACCGATCAACTTCATCGCGATCTGGCCCTGATCGTGATACATCGTCAAAACGGCGTCGAAATCGCCGTTCTTCGCCCGCAGGAATACGGTGTCGGACGGGAACGGCCCCTCGACCGTGAAGCCCTTCGCCTTGGCGGCCCTGACCGCAGGCTCGATGGTGTCGATCTCGTCGCGACCGAAATTGCCGCCATCGCCGGCGTGGGGATTGATGCCCGCCACCGCGATGCGCGGCGGCTCGAAGCCGGCGAGCCGCAGATTGGCGTCGGCCAGCGTCAGCGCCTTCAGGATGCGCTCCTGCGTGATGTTGGCGGCGACCTCCGAAAGCGGGATATGCGAGGTGACGCGGGCGTTCCAGAGCCTGTCGAGGATGTTGAACTCGCTGGCTGCGCCCTCGAAACCGATCGCGTCGCGCACGAAGCGGATCTCATCGTCATAGCCTGGATAGGCGAAGCGCATCGCCGCTTTGTTGAACGGCGTAAAGAACACGGCGTCCGCGTGGCCGGCGGCGGCGCAACGCAGCGCCCGGCGGAAATTGTCCGTCGCGGCTTTGCCGCCGGCGAGCGTCGGCTCGCCGCGCCTCAGATCGGCCGGATCGTGATTGCAGAGATCGACGAAGACCGGCTTGTCGGAGGCGGTGAAGATCGGCTCCCCGTCGCGGATGACGCGGACGTCGGGATCGACCTTGCCGTCGGCGGCGCCCATGTCGAGCAGGCGCTTGTCTCCGAAGAGGACATAGCGCGCCGCCCCCCGCAGATCGGGCTCGCAGAGGATGCGGGCGGCAAGCTCGGCGCTGATGCCGGAAGGATCGCCGAGCGCGACCGCGATGACCGGCTGCGAACCGTTCGCGTGGCTGTCCATGACCCTGCTCCCATCTTGCCGTCGTTGCCTCCAGCTACCATGGCGGAGCATCAGAGGCAAGTATGCTGTATGCAGCATAATCTAGGTGGTGTAGAGTTCGCCGAGATGCGGATGCGCCGGCCTGCCGGATCGGCGTCACCTCAGGGAGGCCGGCCTTGAATTTCCATGATCACTACGCCCGTGTTTCGCAGCCGGTCGAAACCTGCCTCGTCGGCAGCGGCGGCTTTGGCCGCAGCTTCCTGGCGCAGGCGCGGCGGATCAGGCTGGTCAATGCGCGCATCGCCATCGACATCACCGCCCAGGCCGCAGGCCGCGCCTTCGCAGCGGCAGGACATGACCCACGCGAGATCGCGCTGTGCGAAACGGCGGCCGAGGCGCGTGCCGCGTGGAAAGCCGGACATTGCGTCGCCGCCAGCCGGCTGGAGAGCGTGATCGACCTGCCCTTCTCGCTGCTGGTCGAGGCGACCGGCGCGCCCGAGCCTGCGACCCGTCACGCCCTGATGGCGATCGAGGCCGGCCGCCATGTGGCGCTGGTGTCGAAGGAGGCGGACAGCGTCGTCGGGCCGGGCCTCGCGCGGCTGGCGCGCGACAAGGGCGTGGTCGTCACGCCGGTCGATGGCGACCAGCCGAGCCTGCTGATCGGCCTCGTGACCTGGGCCGAGGTGCTCGGGCTGGAGATCATGGCGGCCGGCAAATCGAGCGAGTACGATTTCGTGCTCGATGCCGCGACCGGCGACGTGGCCTGCAACGGCGTGACGAGACCACTGCCGGCGCTGCAGGCGCAATGGCTGCCGGGCGAGCGCGGCGTGGTCGCCATGGCGGCCGAGCGGGCGCGCATTCTCGGCGAGGCCTTTCCGCTGCGCGCCGTGCCCGATCTCTGCGAGATGACGCTGGTCGCCAACGCCACGGGGCTGGAAGCCGACGCGCCCGCCTTCCATGCGCCGCCGGCGCGCATCCCCGAGATCGCAGACCTTTTTTCCGAGCAACGCGAAGGCGGGCTGATGAGCGGCACGCGCCGTATCGACGTGTTCCACCATCTGCGGCTGGCGGAGGAGGCAAGCTTCGCCGGCGGCGTCTTCATCGTCGTGCGCTGCGAGGACGCCGAGACCTGGGAGATGCTCGCCGGCAAGGGCCATGTCGTCAGCCGCTCGGGCAAGGCCGCGATGCTTTATCTCCCGCGCCATCTGCTTGGCGTCGAGGCGGCGACGTCGGTCCTCGATGCGGCGGGCCTTGGCCGCTCCGGCTATGGCGGCGATTATCGTCCGCGCCAGGACCTCGTCGCGGTGGCGCAGCGCGACCTTGCGGCCGGCACGGTGCTGACCATGGGCGGCCACCACCACAGCATCGACGGTGTCGGCGCGGAGGTGCGTCCTGCCGCGGCCTTGTCGGCCGAGCGGCCGGCGCCATTCTATCTCGCTGCCGACCGGCGGCTGACGCGGGCCGTGCGGGCGGGCGAGGCGATCAGCCTCGGCGCACTCGAGATCGCGCCCGATTCGGGCCTTCTGGCGATGCGACGCCGGCAGGATGTGTTGTTCGCCTGACAGTCGCGCATGCGGTTTGACAGCCCCGGATGCGCATGCCGTAAACGACCCGAGGACATGACGATGATGGCGGCACGATGAGCGAGGCCCTGCAGCAGTATCCGCGCATCATGCGACGCACCCTGCATGACGAGGTGCTGGAACGCCTGCGCGACATGATCATCGAGGGCCGGCTCGATCCGGGATCGCGGATCAATGAGGGCCTCGTCGGCGCGCAGCTCGGCGTGTCGCGCACGCCGTTGCGCGAGGCGATCAAGACGCTGGCCAGCGAGGGGCTCGTCGAGATCCTGCCGGCCAAGGGCGCGGTGGTGCGCAAGTTCAGCGCGCACGACCTCTACCAGATCCTCGAGGTGCTGAAGACGTTGGAGCAGCTCGGCGGCCGGATGGCCTGCGAGCACGCCAGCGACGCCACAATCGCTGCCATCCATGACCTGCACCTGCGGATGATGGAGCTCTACGCCACGCGCGAGCGGCTGGAGTATTTCAAGCTCAACCAGGCGATCCACTCGGCCATCGTGGCGGCTTCGGCCAACACGGTGCTGATGGAGATGCACGAAACGCTGCAGGCCCGGATCAAGCGGCTGCGTTTCGTCGGCAACGAGGGCCCGACGAAATGGGCCGGCGCGGTGGCCGAGCACGAGGAGATGATGGCTGCGCTGCTCAAGCGCGACGCTGCCGCGCTGAGCGAGGTGATCGGGCGGCATATGGACGCGACGCTGATCAGGGTGCGCGAGGTCCTGTGAAAAACGGTTCGCCTGAGTTTCGTTCAGGACCAGGATTGCGGGCCGCCGGGTAAGCGCCGCTCGGGATCGAGAACGGCGACCACAGGCCCTTCACGCTCGTTCCATCTCCAAAGGGCCACGCATGATCCACCGGGCGACATCGCCGACGGGTAGATCACGCCGTCCCATCCTGCCTCCGCCAGGACGGCCGCCAGCCGATGCGTCTCGGGCTGAGACCCGGAGTCCAGAACGGCGCGCCATTCGAGCGCATGAATCGCGTTCGACGCGCCAAGCGCATGCAACATCTCGGGCCGCGTCAGATCGGCCAATCGCGCGCCGGAGACGATGAGTTGCGCAATCAGCGCCGGATGCTGCACGAACCCCTGGTTGTACTCCGCCCACGCCGTCGACAGTTCGCGCGCGGCGTAAAGGCAGGGCTGGCCGATCGCATTCCAGCGCCCGCCATAGCGGGCAGCGCCCTCACCCGACAGAGGCGCGTATGACCAACGTGGGACATAGGCTCGCCAAAGAACGAAATCCTGCGGCGGCCCCGGCTCAGGCGTAGACACCGGCGCGAACCGATTCGAGATAGCCGAGAACCGCTTCGCTTTTGCCGTCCCTGACCAGATCCAGCGCCGTCCTGCCGCCCCAGCCCGGAAGCGGCTGGTGCTTGAACCAGATCGCCGCGCGCGCCTCGTCGCCGGCCATCTCCGTCGCCATCGCGACGATCCGGACCAGCGGGCTCAGCGCGGCATCAACCCGGCGCGCGCCAGACTTTGCCGTCAGTGTCGTCCGCGCCACCCCGATCATCGCCGCCAGCTCCGACAGGGGCAGACCGAGCTTTTCGGAAACCCGCCGGGCCGACAGATAAGGCCCGCCGCCCTCGCGGAACGCGGCCGCCGACAGCGCCAGTCCAGTCGTCATGTCGCAATTCCTGCAAGGGTTGATCAATTCGCTACCAATATGCGCCCGAGCTGCGTCTGGTTCAAGCGATGTGACAAGAAAGGCGGCACGGAGCCAGGGCGGTCAATCCAACGCGCACCGCCCCTGCTTGACTCAACACCTGCCCTCCGTTCCGCTTGGCCAAAATCAAGAAAGCCGAGGAACGCCCCACCCATGCTCACCTTGCGCCAGATCGAGGTGATCCGGGCCATCATGATCACCGGCACGATCTCGGGCGCGGCGAAGCTGCTCAACGTTTCGGCGCCGGGCATCAGCCGGCTGATGAAGCACACCGAGCGAACGCTGCGGCTGAAGATGTTCGAGCGGCGTCATGGGCGCTATGTGCCGACGCCCGAGGCCAACGACATCTTCGAGCAGATCAACGGGGTCTACAAGAAAGTCGACGACCTGCACTACACGCTCGCGCGGATCGAGCGCGGCGGCGGCATCGAGCTGCGCATCGGCTCGGTGCCCAGCATCTGCCATGTGATGGTGCCGCGCGCGATCGAGCGGCTGCGCCGCAAGCATCCGGACCTGAAACTCGACATCAACATCCTCAAGATCGAGGAGGCGCTCGACTATCTTTTGCTCGGCAAGGGCGAGATCGCTGCGATGAGCTACAAGCTCGATCATCCCGGCATCGACTTCGTGCCGCTTTCGATGGGGGAACTGCTCTGCATCGTCCCCGACGGGCACGAGCTTGCCGGCCGGCCCTCGATCAGCGCGGCCGAGATCGTTCGCTATCCGCTGATCGGCATCGACCCGACCGACCCCTATGGTCGGGTCATGGCGGAAATCTTCCAGCGCCAGGGCCTGGCCTATGAGATGATCATCAAGGCGCGCTTCGGCACGACGGTCTGCTCGCTGGTGCGGGCGGGGCTCGGTATCGCGATCATCGACCAGTTCACCGTTGCGCATGGCTCGATGCAGGGTATCGCGACGATACCGATCGCGGAGCCGACGCAGTTCCAGACCTATGTCGCGATCAAGAACGACAAGGCGCCTTCGGTCTACGCCGAAACCTTCGTCAGATTGCTGCGCGAGGAGATGGATGCGGTGGTCAAGGCCAGCGCCCGGGCTGCTCCTCAAAAAGGCCTCGAGAAAATAACATCAGGTTAGGTAATCAGGACGAATTGGTTATCGCGTTATCGCGCCAAATCGGCTTAAAGAGCGATGTCGCAAAGCCTGCTTTTCAAGACAGGCGAGCCGCAATAGGGACGGACATGCCGGGATTTCCCATCGCCAAACGGACGAAGCGCGTCCTGCTCGGATTGATCGGTTCGCCGATCAGTCATTCGGCTGCGCCGGCGATGCATGAGGCGGCCGCGCGGGCGGCTGGCATGGACCTGCACTATCATCTGATCGAGGTCGCGGGCGCAGGCTCCGACGACCTTGTTGCCATGCTCGACGGCGTGCGCCGGCTTGGTTTCTCGGGCGTCAACGTCACCTTTCCCTACAAGGAAGCGGTCATTCCGCTGCTGGACGCGCTCTCGCCCGAGGCCGCCGCCATGGGCGCGGTCAACACGGTGGTGGCGCGCGACGGCAGGCTGACCGGCCACAATACCGACGCGACGGGCTTCGCCACGGCCTACCGGGCGATGCAGCGACAGGACAGCGACAGGCCAGTCGCGATCATCGGCACCGGCGGCGTCGGCAAGGCGATCGGCTTTGCGCTCGCCTCCTGCGGCGTCACCAATCTGCGGCTGTTCGACGTCGACCGCGCCAAGGCTCAGGCGCTGGCGGACCAACTCGGCCGGAGCGCGTCAGTCGAGATCGCGGTCAGTGTCGAGGACGCCGTCACGGGGGCCGCCGGCATCGTCAACGGCACGCCGATCGGCATGCTGCCCAACCGCGACACGCCTGTGCCGCCCGGGCTGATCCAGCCCTCGCAATGGGTTGCGGACGCGGTCTACCATCCGCTCTGGACGCCGCTGCTGATCGCCGCGCGCAACGCCGGGGCGACGGTGATGACCGGGCGCGAACTCTCGATCAATCAGGCCGTGGACGCCTTCGCCCTCTTCACCGGCGTCGTGCCGGCCCATGGCGCGATCGCCGAGGCTTTCGACCAGGCTCTCGCGGCGCAGGAGACCAAAGACCACGCCGCCTGAAGAACGCCCCGGAGCAAACCGGGCGAAGCAAGAAACAGCTGGAAATCATCGGAGGAGACGACGACATGACAAACAAATGGATCATCGCAGCCGCGCTGAGCGCAGTTCTTGGCCTGCCGGCCGTTGCGCAGGAGAAGGTCAAGCTCATCAACGTGGTCGAACTGTCGGGCGCGGGCGCGACCGCCGGCACCAACTGGAAGAACGGCATCGACCTCGCCGTGGCGGACATCAACGCCAAGGGCGGCATCATGGGCCGCCAGATCGAGATCACGCATTACGACACGCAGACGAACCCGGGCAACACGCGGGCCGCCGTGCAGCGCGCCATCGACGAGGGCACCTATGCCGTACTCGGTCCGGTCTTCTCCGGCCCGATCGGCGCGTCCATGCAGATCGCCCAGCGGGCCGAGATCGCCCAGATCGTCGGCGGCGAGGCGGCCGGCCTGACCAAGCAGGGCAACAACTACATCTTCCGGACCTCGCTCAGCCAGGCGGCGGCGATGCCGAAGATCGCCAGCTACCTGAAGAACACGGTCAAGGCCGGCTCGGTCGCGGTGGTCTGGGTCAACAACGACTTCGGCAAGGGTGGCCGCGACGCGATCATTCCCGAGTTGGAGAAGGCCGGCATCAAGGTCGCGGCCGACGTCTCGACCGAGCAGGGCCAGGCCGATTTCGCCGCTGACGCGATCAAGGTGAAGAACTCCAACGCCGACGCCGTCTTTGTCTATCTCAACGAGGAGGAGAGCGCCCGCTTCCTGACCGCCGCCAAGCAACAGGGCGTCACCAAGCCGATGGTCGGCGAGACGACGCTGCTCGGCGCCAAGGTGATTTCGCTCGCGGGCGCGGCCGCCAACGGCGTCAAAGGCCATGTCGGCCTCTCGATCGACGCGCCGATCCCGGCCTTCCAGGAGTTCGGCAAGAAGTTCCAGGCGAAGTACAACTACGCCTCCGACCATAACGGCCTGAAGGGCTACATGGCCGTCTACATGGTCAAATGGGCGACCGAGAAGCAGAAGAAGTTCGACAAGAAGGGCGTCGCCGACACGCTGCGCGGCGCGACGATCACGCCGGCCGAGGAGCCCGGCATCCTGATGGAGACCACGATCGAGGCCAATGGCGACCTCGACCGGGTGAGCTTCCTCGCCGAGGTGATCGACGGCAAGCAGGTGATCAACGCCACCCTGCCGAAGATCAAGCCGTAAGCACTGCGCGAACTCCCCTCCCCCTTGTGGGGAGGGGTTGGGGGTGGGGGGCGAAAAGTCAAAACTCGCCACCGCTTGTCTAGGCACGGCCGCTGATACCAGCTTGCTCCTCGACATCTCCGCTCACCCGGTCGTTCGCCCCCCACCCCAACCCCTCCCCACAAGGGGGAGGGGCTCAGGTCGAGCCAACATCGCGAACCCGACAAGGCAAAGCCATGGCCGAATTCATCGCCTATCTCATCGCCGGCATCGCCACGGGCGCGATCTATGCGCTCGCCGCCATCGGCTTCACGCTGGTCTGGCAGACCTCGCAGACGATCAACTTCGCCCAGGGCGAGTTCGTCATGCTGCCGGCGATCCTGGTGCTGCTCGCGATCAAGCTGCTGGGCGCGCCTGTCTGGCTCGGGGCGCTGATCGGGATCGCGGCGTTCATCCTGATCTTCGGCGTCGGCTTCAAACTCTTCGTCGTCGATCCGATGATCCGGCACGGCGTGCTGCCGCTCGCCATCGCCACCATGGCGCTCTCGATCATCATGAAGGAAGGCGCCAAGGACGGCTTCTCGGCCGAGGCGCAAACCTTTCCCTCCTTCGTGCCCTCGCAGACGATCCAGGTCTTCGGCGCGTCGATCTCGCTGCAGCATCTCGCCATCATTGCGGTCGCCTTTGCGGTGATCTTCCTGCTGCAATGGTTCGTCGGCGGCACGCGGCTTGGCCGCCAGATGCAGGCGACAGCTCAGAACCCCACCGTCGCCCGCATCCTCGGCATTCCGGTCGAGCGGATGGTCCTGTTGACCTTCGCGATCAACGCCGCGCTCGCGGTCGTCGCCTCGGTGCTGATCTCGCCGATCTACCTGGCGAAGTTCTCGAATGGCGAGGTGATCGGCCTGTTCGCCTTCATCGCGGCGATCGTCGGCGGGTTCAACCAGGTGCGCGGCGCGCTCGTCGGCGGGCTGATCGTCGGCATCGTCGACTCCATGGCCGCAGCCTACGTCTCCAGCTCCTACCGGCTGGCCGTGCCGCTCGTCCTGCTCGTCGTCATCATCCTGCTCAAGCCGGAAGGCCTGATGGGCCGCAAAGAGGAGCGCCGCGTATGACCGCGCCCGCAACCCGCGAGACCCTGCCGCGGACGCGCGGTCTTGCCCTCCCCGGCTCCATCGACGGCACGCTGCTGACGCTGCTCGCCGGCGCCGTCATCCTCTGGTTCGCGCCGGTCGGCATGGGGCGCTACGGCACCTATGTGCTGTCGCTCTGGCTCGTGACCAGCATCGCCGTGATGGGGCTGAACCTCACGCTCGGCTATGCCGGCCTGAAGTCGCTGGCCCAGGCCGCCTTCATGGGGTTGGGCGCCTATCTCACCGCGATCCTGACCACCAAATACGGCGTCTCCTGGTATGTCTGCTTTGCGCTGTCGGGGCTCCTGACCTTCGCGGTCGGGCTCGTGCTCGGCTTCCCGGCGCTGCGCGTGAAGGCGCATTATCTCGCCTTCGTTACGCTCGCCTTCTCGACGCTGATCTGGCTGATCATGCGCAACGAGCAGTGGCTGACCGGCGGCGTCTTCGGCATCTCCAACATCAACCGGCCGGATTTTCTCGGCATCAAGCTGTTCAACGCGCTGGAGTTCCACCGTTTCGTCGTGGCCATCACCTTCATCCTGGCGGTGGTGCTGTGGTGGATGATCCGCTCCCCCTGGGGCCGCGCCTTCACCGCGCTGCGCGAAAACCCGATCCGGGCGGCGAGCCTGGGCGTCGATACGCGCCTTTACACGCTGCTCGCCTTCGCCATCGGCTCGGCCTATGCGGGCTTTGCGGGCGCGCTCTACGCGCCGCTGGTCGAGTTCATCGACCCCTCGCCCTTCTCGCTGTCGCAGAGCTTCTTCCTGCTGCTGATGGTGGTGGCCGGCGGCTCGGGCTATCTGCTCGGCCCCTTCATCGGCGCGCTGCTCGGCGTCGTGCTGCCGGAATGGCTGCGCTTTGCCGGCTCGCTCTACCTGATCATTTTTGCAGCCATCGTCATGCTGCTGCTGATCGCCTGCCCGCAGGGAATGAGCGGTTTGCTGGAGCGGGCTTACGCGAAGCTGACCGGCAAGGGAGCCGGCCGATGACACAGGTTCTGGAAGTCACCAACCTTCACAAGGCCTTTGGCGGCATCAAGGCGGTGAACGGCGTCTCCTTCTCGGTCAACGAGGGCGAGATCCTGGGCATCATCGGGCCGAACGGCTGCGGCAAGTCCACGCTGTTCAACTGCATCCTCGGGCAGCTGGAGCCGACCGAAGGCTCGGTGAAGCTCGACGGCAAGGAGGTCACCAACAAGCGACCCTCCGAGCTCAACCGGCTCGGCGTCAGCCGCACCTTCCAGCTTTTGCAGGTTTTCCCTGAACTGACCGTGCGCGAGAACCTGATCCTCGCGGGCCAGGAGCATGAGGGCACGATGCTGTCGCGCTTCTTCGGGCCGCGCGACGCCGGACTCTCCGCCAAGGCCGACCAGATGATCGCCTTCTTCAAGCTCGGGCACCTGATCGACGCCAAGGCCGGCGGGCTGTCCTATGGCCAGCAGAAGCTGCTCGACGCGGCGATGGCGTTCATGGCGGGCCCGCGCCTCGTGCTGCTCGACGAGCCGGCGGGCGGCGTCAACCTGACGATGCTCGGCGATCTGAAGGAGCGCCTGCGCGCCATCAACGCCGAACAGGGCGCGACCTTCGTCGTGATCGAGCACAACATGGATTTCGTGATGAGCCTGTGCTCGCGCGTCATCGTGCTGGCCGAGGGCAAGGTGCTGGCGCAGGGCACGCCGGCCGAGGTCAGGGCGAACCCCGCCGTAATCGACGCGTATCTGGGGCATTGAGCATGACCGCACCCATCCTCGAACTCGACGGCGTGGTCGGCGGCTACGGCGCCATGACCATCTTGAACGGCACGAGCTTCAAAGTGCCGCGCGCCGCCATCACCACCGTGATCGGCCCCAATGGGGCCGGAAAGTCGACCGTGTTCAAGGCGATCTTCGGCCTGCTCAAGGTGCGCGAGGGCCATATCCGGCTCGAAGGGCGGGAGATCACCAACTGGAACCAGCGCAAGCTGCTGGAGGCCGGCATCTGCTATGTGCCGCAGGGGCGCAACATCTTTCCCGAGCTCTCGGTACGCCACAACATCGAGCTCGGCGCGGTCGCGGCGGGCTCGCACATCACCGACATGCCCAGGCGCATCGAGGCGGCGCTCGACCGCTTTCCGTCGCTCCGCGCCAAGGCCGACGTGCAGGCCTCGACCCTGTCCGGCGGGCAGCAGAAGCAGCTCGAGATCGTGCGCGGGCTCCTGCTCGATCCCAAGCTCGTGCTGATCGACGAACCGTCGATCGGGCTGTCGCCGATGCTGGTGCAGGAAACCTTCGGGATCCTGATGGAGTTGCGCACCAAAGGCGTGACGATCCTGATGATCGAGCAGAACGCCCGCTCGGCGCTGGAAATCTCCGACGAGGGCCTCGTGCTCGAACTCGGCCAGACCCGGATGCAGGGTCCGGCAGCGGAGATCCTGAACGATCCGCGCGTGGCGCAGCTGTTTTTGGGCGGCGCGCTGACGGAGGCGGCGTGAGCGTCCCGCTCGCCATCGCGCTCATCGGCGCAGGCCTGATCGGCCGCGCCCATCTCGACCGGCTCGACGCCTCGACCGATTGCGCCTGCTGCGCCATCTGCGACCCGACAGAGGCTGCCAAGGCGCTCGCCGCCGAGCGCGGCCTGCCGTGGTTCCCCTCCCCGGTCGAGATGCTGGCCGCGATGCGGCCCGATGGCGCGATCATCGCCACGCCCAACGCGCTGCATGTGCCGAATGCGACCGAGTGCCTGGAGGCCGGCGTGCCGGTGCTGGTCGAGAAGCCGCTGGCCGAAAGCGTGGCGAGCGCGCAGCGTCTGGTCGAAGCGCAGGCGCGCACCGGCGTCACCGTCCTCGCCGGCCATCACCGCCGCCACAACCCGATCGTCAAGGCCGCACGCCGGCTGGTGCGGGAAGGCCGGCTCGGCCGGATCGTCGCGGTCAGTTCGCTGTTCCTGATCAGGAAGCCCGACGACTATTTCGACGTCTCCTGGCGGCGAGAGGCCGGCGGTGGGCCGGTGCTGATCAACCTGATCCACGACATCGACAATCTGCGCTTCATCTGCGGCGAGATCGAGAGCGTGCAGGCGATGACCTCGAACGCCACGCGCGGCTTCGCGGTGGAGGACACCGCCGCGCTGATCTTCCGCTTCGCGAACGGCGCGCTCGGCACGGCGACCGTGTCCGACGCGACGCCTACGCCCTGGAGCTGGGAGCTCTCCTCGGGCGAGAACAAGGCCTACCCGCAGCGCGACGGGCATTGCTACCTGATCGCCGGTAGCGAGGGCTCGCTGGCGCTGCCGAAGCTCGATCTCTGGTCTTATGAGGGCAAGCCCGGCTGGTGGGAGCCGCTGCGGCAGGAGACGCTCGCTGTCGCCCCTGTCGAACCGCTGGCCGAGCAGATCCGGCATTTCTGCGCGGTCATCCGCGGCACGGAACAGCCGATCACGAATGCCGCCGATGCGGCGCGTACCCTTGCGGTGGTCGAAGCCGTCGCGGAAGCTGCACGGACGGGCGGCCCGGTCGAGGTCGCGGGCGGACCGGAGGCGCAATCCGAATGAACCCCACCTCGATCGCGACCGTTTCGCTCTCCGGCGACCTCGCGGAAAAGCTGCAAGCCATCGCGGCGGCCGGTTTCGACGCCGTCGAGGTCTTCGAAAACGACTTCCTGACCTTCGACGGCAGCCCGCGCGATGTCGGGCGCATGATCGCTGATCTCGGCCTCAAGATCATCGCCTTCCAGCCCTTCCGCGATTTCGAGGGTATGCCGGAGCCGTTGCGTACCCGCACCTTCGCGCGCGCCCAGCGCAAGTTCGAGGTGATGAACGAGCTCGGCACGGACCTCATGCTGATCTGCTCGAACGTCTCGCCGCAGTCGCTGGGCGGCATCGACCGTGCGGCGGCCGATCTGCGCGAACTCGGCGAGCTGGCCGAGAAATCCGGCGTGCGCGTCGGCTTCGAGGCGCTGGCCTGGGGCCGGCACGTCAACGATTATCGCGACGCCTGGGAGATCGTGCGCCGGGCGGACCATCCGCGCATCGGGCTGATCCTCGATTCCTTCCACACGCTGGCGCGCCAATCGCCGCTGGCGCCGATCGCCTCGATACCGGGTGATCGCATCTTCCTCGTCCAGCTCGCGGATGCGCCGAAACTCGACATGGACGTGCTGAGCTGGAGCCGGCATTTCCGCTGTTTTCCCGGCCAGGGCGACCTCCCTGTCGCGGATTTCGTCAGGGCCGTGCAGGCGACGGGCTATCGCGGGCCGCTCTCGCACGAGATCTTCAACGATCAGTTTCGGGCGGGCTCCGCGCGCAGGCTCGCCAGCGACGGCATGCGCTCGCTAATCGCGCTCGCCGACCAGACGGAACCGAGCTTGCCGCCGAGGGCGCGCGTGCTCGGCGTCGAGTTCATCGAGTTCGCGCTCGACGAGGACACAGCCGATGATCTCGCCGTACTGCTGCACGCGCTCGGCTTCCGGCAGACCGGGGCGCATCTCAGCAAATCGGTGACGCGCTGGACGCAAGGTGGCGTCAACCTCGTGCTCAACACCGAGAAGGACGGCTTCGCGCAGTCGCATGCGATCACCCACGGTCCCGGTGTCTGCGCCATCGGCCTGCGGGTCGAGGATGTCTCGCAGGCGATGGCGCGAGCGAAAGCGCTCAGGATCGCCGCATTCGAGCAGCCGATCGCGCCCGGCGAGATGCACATCCCGGCGATCCGGGGCGTCGGCGGCGCGCTGATCTACTTCACGCAGGCGACAGGCGAGCTCGGCGAGGTGTGGCAGCGCGAATTCATCGCCGAGGGGGCTGAGGCCGAGCTGGCGCGCCCGCTGCTCGACAGCGTCGATCACATCTCCCAGTCGATGGACTATGAGGAGATGCTGTCCTGGCTCCTGTTCTACACATCGCTGTTCCGGCTCGAGCGCATCCCGCAGCTCGCCATCGCCGATCCGGCGGGGCTGGTGGAGAGCCGGCCCATCATCAGCGACGACGGGGCGGTGCGTTTCGTTCTCAACGGTTCTCAGGCGACGCGGACTTTGTCCTCGCGCTTCGTCTCGGAGCATTTCGGCTCGGGCGTGCAGCACATCGCCTTCGGCGCGCCCGACATCTTTGCGGCAGTGACCGCGATGCGCGCGGCAGGTCTGTCGTTCCTCGACATCCCCGAGAACTACTACGACGATCTGGAGGCGCGCCACGGTCTGGAGCCGGACTTCATCGACCTGCTTCGCGAGCACCACATCCTCTACGACCGAGACGGCGAGGCCGAGTTCCTGCAGGTCTACACGCACGTCTTCGCGCAGCGCTTCTTCTTCGAGATCGTCGAGCGGCGGAAGGGATATGCGGGGTTCGGCGCAGTGAATGCGCCCGTGCGGCTGGCCGCGCAAGCCCGCGAGGCGCGGCCCGTGACCGTGCCGCGCCCGCTTAGGGATTGAGGCGCTACCCGCGCAACATCTCCATCGGCGCGGGATAATAGCGGAAGCCGTCGCCCGCCTTGGCGAGGTTGCCGAAGCCGGGCCAGGCGAAGTGGAACGACATCACCGGCGTCTTGTTCTCCGCCAGCGAGGTCAGGAGCCGCACCCGCGACTGCACCGCCTGCTTGGGATCGCTGTCATAGGCGAATTCGAGGCGCGGGTTCTCGGTCAAGAGCACGGCATGGTGGGTCAGGTCGCCGAGGAAGGCGAAGGATTTGCCCCCAGAGGATACGTTGAAGATGTGGTGGCCGGCGGTGTGGCCGGGCGCAGCGATCGCTGTCACGCCAGGCAGAACCTCCGCCTCACTCTTGAAGAAGACGATCCTGTCGCGCACCGGCACGAGATTGGCGCGGGCATGGGCGACGAAGGCCTTGAGCGGGCCGCCGAGCTTGGCTTCGTCCGTCCAGAAATCGAAATCGGCCTGGCTGATATGGACGCGCGCATTGGGAAACAGCGCCTTGCCGTCGGCCGAGCAGATGCCGCCGATATGGTCGATATGGGCGTGGCTGCAGACGATGTCGTCGATGTCGCCGGGCCTGATACCGGCCTCCTCCATGCTCTTGAGCAGGCGGCCCGTGGTCGGTCCGAAGGCCTTGGAGAAGCCCATGCCGGTGTCGAACATCACCAGCCTGTCGCCGAAATTGACGATCGGGATGTTCTGCTCCAGCACGACGTTGTCGGTCGGCAGGAAGGAATCCGACAGCATCTTGCTCACGGTCTCCTTCGACACGCCGAGGAAGGTCGATCCGGGGTCGCCGAGCGGCAGGGGGCCGTCGGAGACGACCGTCACTTCGGCTTGGCCGAGGCCGAAGCGGTAGAAATACGGAGCCTGGTTCTTGGCCAGCGGGGCCTTCGCCAGAGCGCCGCCGCCGGCCGGCAGGGTCGCTCCCGCAGCGAGCGCGGCGGCCGCGCCGAGAAAGCCGCGGCGGCTGGCGCGCGGCAGCAGGATATCGGTGTCGTTGGCTCGGGACATGGCTTCCTCCTCGGGTTGCGATCGGCCGGTCTGACGCCAGCTTCGTGATGCTCGGCGGGCCTGATCGGCCCGCATCGGCGCAAGGATGCACCCGCTCCGGTTGCGCGGCCAATAACCCTTCGCTCTACCCCGCATAACCGAAAACTGACGCAGGCTGGCCATCGCGGCGCGGCGGCGCTACCAAGATTGGCCCGCCCGATGCGACCGCATGAGGACATGCCATGGCGATGGATCTGCGCCAGCTCCGCTACTTCGCCGCCATCGTCGAGCAGGGCTCGTTCTCAAAGGCCGCGACCAAGCTGCGCGTGGCGCAGCCGGCGCTGAGCCAGCATCTGCGCCATATGGAGGACGAACTCGGCGTCGCGCTTTTGCATCGCGGCACGCGCGGCGTCTTACCGACGGAGGCAGGCGAGCGGCTGCTGGCGAGGGCCAAGACGATACTGGCGGACTTCGCCGAACTGCGCGACGCCGTGCGCGGCGAGATGGCCGCTCCCGGCGGCGAGGTCCGCATCGGGCTGCCCGGCACCGTCAGCGAGCAGTTCAGCGTGCCCCTGATCGAGGCGGCCAAGGCGCGCTATCCTGCGATCCGCATCCGCATCGCCGAGGCGATGAGCGGCTTCGTGCTCGACTGGCTGCGACGCGGCGACGTCGATCTGGCGGTGATCTACTCGACCTCCGACCCCAAAGGTCTTGGCATCCACCACGTCCTGACCGAGGAACTGTGCCTGTTCGGCGTACCGGGGCTCAACGGCGTGGCCGTGCCGCCCGGCGGCGCGGTCAGCCTTGCTGAGGCGGCCTCGGTCGACCTCATCCTGCCCGGCGTCGGCCACGGCCTGCGCGACCAGATCGACGAGGCGGCGGGCGTCCAGACCACGATCCAGCCGGCAATCGAGATCGAGTCATACACGCAGATCAAGCGGCTGGTGGAGCGCGGGCTGGGCTATTCGATCCTGCCGCGCATGGCGGTGAGCGCGCAGGAAAAGGCCGGCATCTTCCAGACCTGGCGGATCGAGCGACCGTCGCTCTACCGCAAGGTCTATCTCGCCTATTCGACCGAGCGGCCGATGCCGGCGGCCGCGCGCGCCATCGGCCAGCTCTCCTGGGAGATTCTGCGCGGGCTCGTCGCCGACGAGACCTGGACGGCGACGCTCGGCAAGGACGGCGAGCCGCCCAGCTTATACGGCTGATCGCGTTTTCGTCTTTGACAGGGCGGCGGCGTTGCGGCCCGATCGCGCTAACCAGAAAAGCCTTGAGGATACGCCCCGTGAAAATCCGCGCCGCCGTGCTGAACGCCAGCCCCGTTTCCGCGCCCTATGCGGTGAGCCGGCCGATGTCGGTCGAGGAGGTCGAGCTTGCCCCGCCCGGCCCCGGCGAGGTGCTGGTGCGCGTCAGGGCGGCCGGCCTGTGCCACTCCGATCTCTCCGTGATCGACGGCAACAGGCCCCGCCCCGTGCCGATGGTGCTCGGCCATGAGGCGGCGGGCGAGGTCGTCGAGCCCGGCCCCGGCGTCAGCGACCTGAAGGCCGGCGACCGCGTGATCATGGTGTTCGTGCCGTCTTGCGGGCATTGCGCGCCCTGCAGCGAAGGCCGCCCTGCCCTGTGCGAACCCGGCAACGCCGCCAACGGCATCGGCGAACTGATCGGCGGCGGGCGCAGACTCTCGCGGGGGGGCCGGCCGGTGCATCACCATGTCGGCGTCTCGGCTTTCGCCGAACATGCCGTGATCTCGCGCCGTTCGCTGGTGAAGATCGAGGCGGACATTCCCCATGAGATCGCCGCCCTGTTCGGCTGCGCCGTGCTGACGGGCGTGGGCGCGGCCGTGAACACGGCCAAGGTCCGGGCCGGCGAGAGCGTGGCGGTGGTGGGGCTGGGCGGCGTAGGCCTGAGCGCGCTGATGGGAGCGGCGGCCTGCGGGGCGGCGCGCGTCATCGCGGTCGATCTCTCCGGCGAGAAGCTCGCCATTGCGCGCGACCTTGGCGCGACCGACTGCTTCAACGCGGGCGATCCGGGCGTGGTCGATGCGATCCGCGCCGCGACCAGAGGCGGCGTCGATCACGGGCTGGAAATGGCGGGCTCGGTCAAGGCGCTCGACCTCGCCTACCAGATCACGCGGCGCGGCGGCACGACGACGACGGCGGGGCTGGCCAACCCCGCGCATACGCTCTCGCTCGCGCCGGTGCGGCTCGTCGGCGAGGAGCGCACGCTGAAAGGCTCCTATGTCGGCTCCTGCATCCCGGTGCGCGACATCCCCCGCTTCATCGACCTCTACCAGCGCGGCAGGCTGCCGGTCGACAAGCTGCTGACGTCGACCAGTGGGCTGGAGGGCATCAACGAGGGCTTCGACGCGCTGAACGAGGGCCGCACGATCCGGCATGTGATCGTGATGTGACCGTTGTCATTCCGGGGCTTCGCTGCTGCGCATCGCCCCGGAATGACAACCGTTACCCGTGCTTGTGGACGATCGTCTTCGTCACTGCGAACTCCTCGAGCGCGATAAAGCCCTTCTCGCGGCCATGGCCGGATTTGCCCGTGCCGCCGAAGGGCAGTTCGATGCCGCCGCCCGCGCCATAGCCGTTGATGAAGACCTGCCCTGCCCTGACCCGCTTGGAGACGCGCTGCTGGCGGCCGCCATCCTTCGTCCAGACCGAGGCGACGAGGCCATAGGCGGTGGAGTTGGCGGTTTTGATCGCGTCTTCCTCGTCGCTGAACGGAAAGGCTGCGAGCACCGGGCCGAACACCTCCTCCTGCTCCAGCCGGTTGCCGCGCGGCACGGGGCCGAACAGGGTCGGCGTGACGAAGAAGCCGCCATTGGGCACGCCCTGCGCGATCTGGCCTTCGGCGATGACGGGAATGCCGGCCTCGCGCGCCTGATCGACGAAGCTCTGGACGCGGCCACGCTGCTTGGCGTTGATGACCGGGCCGCAATCGAGGTCCATCTCCGGCGTGCCGGCGCGCAGCTTGGCGAACTGGCTGGCGACCGCCCCCATGAAGTCGTCGTAGATGCCCTGCTGCACGAGCACCCGCGAGCCGGCCGAGCAGGTCTGCCCGGTGTTCTGGACGATCGCCTTGCAGACGATCGGCACGGCCGCCTCGACATCCGCGTCGTCGAAGACGATCTGGGGCGATTTTCCGCCGAGTTCGAGCGTGCAGGCGACATAGTTCTCGGCACAGGCGATCTGCACCATCTTGCCGACCTCGGGCGAGCCGGTGAAGGACATGAAGCCGATGCCGGGATGGGCCGAGAGCGCAGCGCCCGCCTCGTGGCCGCGCCCGGTCACCACGTTGATGGCGCCATCCGGGAAGCCGACTTCCGAGGCCAGCACCGCGAGCCTGAGCGCCGTCTGGCAGGCCTCCTCGGCGGGCTTGAGCACAACGGCGTTGCCCATGGCGAGCGCCGGCACGAGCGAGCGGCCGAACATCTGCGCCGGATAGTTCCAGGGCAGGATATGGCCGGTGACGCCATAGGGCTCGTGGACGACATTGACGCTGTAGCCGTTCAGGAACGGTACAATATGGCCATGGACCTTGTCGGCAGCGCCGCCATAGAACTCGAAATAGCGGGCGCAGGCCTCGATATCGGCCTTCGCCTGCGCCATCGGCTTGCCGGTGTCCCGCGCCTCCAGCAGCGCCAGTTCGTCAAAATGGTCGAGCACCTTGAGGCCGAGCTTCGCGATCAGCCGGCCGCGCTCGGCCGCCGTCAGTTTGCCCCAGGCACCCTCATAGGCCGCACGCGCCGCCTTGACGGCGTCGTCGATGTCGGCGGCGTTGCCGCAGGCGATGCGGGTGAACTCCTCGCCGGTGGCGGGCGCGAGCACGGCCATGGTTTCGCCAGTCCGTCCAGCGGTTTGGCGGCCATTGATGAAATGCTGAGTCATCTCGTTCCTCCGGAGATTCAAGGCGCAGGCGCTGTTCAGCCGAAGGGCGCATGCGCGCCCGGCGATCGCAAGTAGGATAATGCGATGCGGGCCATAGCAGGAATCTATCGCGAGAGAGCGCATGGCGGCTTTGCGCTATGGAGCCCATCGCAAATCGCTATTTGACTTGGAGCGCCCGGCTGGCCGTTTTCGCATCCGATGATGGACAGGCCGGCGCAGCAGAATGACGAACGCTCTCGAGGGAATCCTGGTGGTGGCGCTGGAGCAGGCGGTCGCCGTGCCGAGTTGCACCTGCAAGCTCGCCGACGCCGGGGCGCGCGTCATCAAGCTCGAACGGGCAGAGGGCGATTTCGCGCGCGGCTATGACGACTACGCCAGGGGCCAGTCCTCCTATTTCGTCTGGCTCAACCGGGGCAAGGAGTCCTGCCGGGTCGACCTGAAGACGCCCGCCGACCTCGCCATGGTCGAGGCGATGCTGGCAAAGGCCGATATCTTCATCCAGAATCTTGCGCCCGGCGCAACCGCACGGTTGGGCCTCGGCCATGAGGCGCTGCGGCAGCGCTTCCCGCGCCTGATCACCTGCGACGTCTCCGGTTATGCGCCGGGCACGCCGCACTACACCCGCAAGGCTTACGACCTGCTGGTGCAGGCGGAATCGGGGCTGTCGGGCATCACCGGCACGCAAGACTCCGGCCCCTCGCGCATCGGCGTCTCGATCGCCGACATCGCCACCGGTCAGGCGGCTTATGCGGCGATCCTGGAGGCGCTGCTGCGGCGGGCGAAGACCGGACAAGGGTCCGCGATCCAGCTCTCGCTGTTCGACACGCTCGGCGAATTGATGAACGTGCCTTACCTGACGCGGCGCTATGGCGGCATCGAGCCGCCACGACTTGGCCTCGCTCATCCGTCGATCGCGCCCTATGGCGTCTTCGCGCTGGCTGACGGCAACATCCTGATCTCGATCCAGAGCGAGCGCGAGTGGCTCATCCTCGCCTGCGAGGTGCTGGGCAGCGAAGCACTCGCGACCGATCCGCGCTTCGCCTCCAATGTGCTCAGGGTGCGCCAGCGCGCTCTGCTCGATGGCGAAGTGCAGGCCATGCTCGGCTCGCGGATGTTCGCCGAGGTCGCAGCCGCGCTCGACCGCCATGCCATCGCCTATGGCACGGTCTCAACCGTCGGCGACCTGATCTCGCATCCGGCTGCAACCGCGCTGCCCGTTCCGACGGTCAATGGGCTGGTCGAGGTGCTGGCCCCGCCGGCGATCGTCGATGGCAAGCGTGTCGCGATGCGGCCGGTGCCGACGCTCGGCCAGCATGACGAAGCGCTGCGGGCGGAGTTTGGTCGCTCCGGGTTGACGGCGTGACCGCCTGAAACGACAGAAAGAAAGATCGACACCGAGCCCATGACCGACACCACAGACCATGCCGACATCCGCGACGCCGTCGCGAAGCTCTGCGCCGATTTCCCCGGCGAATACTGGCGCAGGCTCGACCGCGAGATGGCCTATCCGGCCGAGTTCGTCACCGCGCTGACGCAGAGCGGCTTCCTTTCGGCGCTGATCCCGGAAGAATTCGGCGGAGCGGGGCTTTCGCTTTCGGCCGCGACGGTGATCATGGAGGAAATCCAGCGCCAGGGCTGCAACGGCGCGGCCTGCCATGCGCAGATGTACATCATGGGCACGCTGCTCCGGCACGGTTCGGACGCGCAGAAGCAGCAATACCTGCCGAAAATCGCCTCGGGCGAACTGCGCCTGCAGGCTTTCGGCGTGACCGAGCCGACCAGCGGCACCGATACGACCTCGCTCCGCACCTTCGCGCGGCGCGAGGGCGACCATTACGTCGTCAACGGCCAGAAGATCTGGACGAGCCGCGCCGCGCAGTCCGACCTGATGCTGCTGCTTGCCCGCACGACGCCGCGCGACCAGGTCGCCAAGCGCACCGAGGGCCTGTCGGTCTTCATCCTCGACATGCGTGAAGCCCTGAAGGCAAGGCTGACGATCCGGCCGATCCGCACGATGATGAACCACGCCACGACCGAGGTTTTCTTCGACAATGTGAGAGTACCGGCCGAGAACCTCGTCGGCGAGGAGGGCAAGGGTTTCCGCTACATCCTCTCCGGCATGAACGCGGAACGCATCCTGATCGCGGCCGAATGCGTCGGCGACGCGAAATGGTTCATCGACAAGGCGTCGGCCTATGCCAAGGAGCGCAACGTCTTCGGCCGGCCGATCGGCCAGAACCAGGGTATCCAGTTCCCGATTGCCAAGGCCTACGCCAACATGCGCGCGGCCGAGTTGATGGTGCGCGAGGCGACGCGGCTCTACGAGGCTGGCAAGGATTGCGGCGCGGAGGCCAACATGGCCAAGATGCTGGCGGCGGACGCGTCCTTCGAGGCGGCCAATGCCTGCATCCAGACCCATGGCGGCTTCGGCTTCGCCGAGGAATACGATGTCGAACGCAAGTTCCGCGAGACGCGGCTCTATCAGGTCGCGCCGATCTCGACGAATTTGATCCTGTCATATCTGGCCGAGCATGTGCTCGGCATGCCGCGGTCGTATTGAGGGTTTGCCGGTGACAATCGACATCGATTATCTCCGCAGCTGGATCGGCCGCACCGAGGAGGCCTCCGACCTGATCACGCCGCGCCTGATGGCGAGCTTCGCCGCCACTTTCACGCCGCATCTCGCCCCCTCCCCGGCCGGCGAAGCTCCGCTCGCCCTGCACTGGTGCCTCGCGCCGCCGATCGCGCCGATGGGAGCGATCGGGACCGACGGGCACGCCGCCAAGGGCGAGTTCCTGCCGCCGGTGCCGCTGCCGCGCCGGATGTGGGCCGGCGGTACGATCGAGACGGTCACCCCCCTGCGCGAGGGCGACCTCGTGACTCGGCGCTCGACCATTGGCGATGTCAGCTACAAGGAGGGCCGTACGGGGCCGCTCTGTTTCGTCGCCGTCGACCACGAGATCGTCACCGCCCGCGGCACGGCGCTGCGCGAGCGGCACAACATCGTCTATCGCGAGGCGGCGACGCCGGGCGCGCCCGTCAAGGCGGCCGAGCCGGCCGCGCCACAGCCGGCGGATCTGGTCTGGGAGGTGCAGACCAGCCCCGTCTTCCTGTTCCGCTATTCGGCGATCACCTTCAACGGCCACCGCATCCACTACGACGCGCCCTATGTCACAACTGAAGAAGGCTATGACGGGCTCGTCGTGCATGGCCCGATCCAGGCGACGCTGCTGCTCAACATCATCGCGACGCTGTCGGGCGGAGAGCCGATCCAGCTTGACTATCGCGGCGTGAACCCGCTGATCGCGGGGCCGGCCTTTCTCGTCAAGGCAAAGCGCCTGCCCGATGGCGCGATCAGGGCGTGGACGGAGGGCGCGGACGGGCGCGTGCGGATGGAGGGGGTCAGCCGCATTGGGTAAGGCGTTCAGGCCGGCGGAATAAAGGGCTGGGAGATCTCGCGGAAGACCGGCAGCGCCTCCAGCCGCGCGCAATGGGCGGCGAGCGCCGGCCGGCCCTGGCCCGCGCCGAGATCGGGATGCGCCTCGGCGAGATGGCGCAGCATGCACGCCACCGCGATGTCGGCATGCCCGATCCTGTCGCCGAACCAGTCGGCGTCGCCCCGCGCCGCGCGGGCTGCCTCCAGTTCATCGAGCCCCGCCGCGATCTGGGCGCGACAGCGACCCGCCCAGAATTGCGAGACATGGGCCGGCTCGCGCAGGCGCAGTTCGTAAAACAGGCTCGCGACCTTGTCGGACACGCCGGTCGCCAGCGCCGCAATCCTGATGGCCCGGCGGCGCGCCGGCTCCTCCCGCGGAAACAGGGCGCGCTCGGGCGGCACGAGGCTGTCGATGAAGTCGATCATGCTCGGGCTGTCGACCAGCACCTCGCCATCGTCGAGAACCATCGACGGCACGCGCGTCAATGGGTTGAGCGCCGCGATCCTGTCGGCATCGCCGAAGATCGACCAGGGGCGATGCTCGAAGGGCAGATCATAGAGGCGAAGCGCGATCGCGACGCGGCGCACGAAAGGCGAGTCGTATTGGCCGATCAGGATCATCGCCGTCTCCGATTTTGGCGTGTCACGTCTGCTCAGCGATGCTAGCCTCCCCTCCTGACAGATGTGATCAGGAGTTTGCCCATGTCACGCGACATCAGGTTCAACCGCCGTGACGCCCTCAAGGCCGGGGCCGTGGTCGCAGCGAGCAGCGCGCTGCCGACCTTGGCGCAGACCCCCGCCCGCCTGAAACTGCGCGTGCTGGAAACCACCGATCTCCACGTCAACGTCGTGCCTTACGACTATTTCCGCGATGCGGCCGACGACACGGTCGGGCTTTCCAAGACCGCGACGCTGATCAAGGCGGCGCAGGCGGAGGCGAAGAACTCCCTGCTGTTCGACAATGGCGACTTTCTGCAGGGCTCGGCCCTGGGCGACTACATCGCCTACAAGAAAGGGCTGAAGCTCGGCGACACGCACCCGATCATCGCCGCCATGAACGCGCTGCCTTACGTGTGCGGCACGCTCGGGAACCACGAGTTCAACTACGGGCTGGAGTTCCTCGAGACCGGGCTCGCAAAGGCCGAGTTCCCGATGGTCTGCGCCAACGTCACGCGGGTCGGCGGCGAGCCGCTGGTCGATCCGTGGCGGCTGTTCGAGCAGAGCTTCGAGGACGAGACCGGGGCAAAGCACATCGTCAAGGTCGGCGTCATCGGCTTCGTGCCGCCGCAGATCATGCAATGGGACAAGGCCAACATCGAGGGCAAGCTCACCGCCATCGACATCGTCGACGCTGCGGCGAAGCACCTGCCGGAACTGCTCGCCTCCGGACCCGATATCGTCGTCGCCCTGTGCCATTCCGGCATTGCTGGGGGCGAGCGGCGCGGCCTGGAGGAGAACGCGGCGCTGCATCTGGCCAAGCTCGACGGGATCGACGTGATCCTGACCGGGCACCAGCATCTCGTCTTTCCGGGAGCCAATGCCTTCGACGGCATCGCTGGCGTCGACAACGTCAAGGGCTCGCTGCACGGCAAGCCGGCGTGCCAGCCGGGCTTCTGGGGCTCGCATCTCGGGATCGTCGATCTGGAGCTGGAGAAGCGCGGCGAGCGCTGGCGCGTCGCGGCCTTCAAGGTCGATCCCAAGCCGATCTTCGAGCGCACGCCGGACCGCAAGATCGTGCCGAAGGCCGCCGCCGAGCCCGCCGTGCTGGCGACGGTGAAGGCCGACCACGAGGCGACGCTGACCTATATGCGCGAGCCGGTGGGCGCGACCGCCTCCCCGATCAACTCGTTCTTCGCGCTGGTCGCCGACGATCCTTCGGTCCAGATCGTCGCCGACGCCCAGATCGCCTACGCCAAGGGGCTGATGGCGCAGACGCAGTGGAAGACGCTGCCGGTGCTTTCGGCCGCGGCGCCCTTCAAATCCGGCGGGCGCTCGGGTCCGGCCTTCTACACCGACATCCCGGCCGGGCCGCTGGCGCTGAAGAACATCGCCGACATCTATCTCTACCCGAACACGCTGCAGATCGTGAAGGTGACCGGCGCACAGGTCCGCGAATGGCTGGAGCGTTCGGCGGGCATCTTCAACCGCATCGACCCGGCCAAGACCGAGGAGCAGCCGCTGATCAATCCGGGCTTCCCGGCCTTCAATTTCGATGTGATCGACGGCGTGACCTACAGGATCGATGTGACCCAAGCCTCGCGCTATGACGGCGAGGGCAAGCTGAGCGCGCCGGACGCGCGCCGCATCGTCGACCTCGCCTTCGAGGGCAAGCCGATCAATGAGGCGGCCGAGTTCATCATCGCGACCAATAATTACCGCGCGTCGGGCGGCGGGAATTTTCCCGGCACCAAGACGACGATCGTGCTGGAAGCGCCCGATCTCAACCGCGACGTGGTGGTGCGCCATATCCTCGACAAGAAGACGATCGAGCCCAAGGCCGACGGCAACTGGTCGCTGGCGCCGCTGCCGGCCAGCGTCAACGTGACCTTCGTGACCTCTCCCGCCGCCGCAGGAAAACTGCCCGAGGGCTTGAAGGCTGAAGCGGCGGGCGACGGCGGGGACGGGTTCGCGAAGTATCGCCTGAGAGGGTGAGCGGGTTGGCGACATCGCCATCGCGGCCTAATATGGCCATGGATAGCCATATTGGAGGCGACGATGGCGACCTACACGCTCGCGCAGGCCAAGGACCAGTTGTCCAAACTCGTCGATGAGGCGATGACCGGCGCTCCGGTGACGATCACCCGGCACGGCAAGCCGGCTGTGCATTTGATGGCAGCTCATCCGGAATCCCGGCCAATGACGCAGGCTGATCTGGACTGGCTGGCCGAGCGGCGCGCAACCCGGCCCTATGTTGACATAGACTCTGGAGCGTTCATCCGCGCCATGCGCGACGAAGAGCCCGAATGACGCGCTTCTATTTCGACCCGTCGGTTCTCGTCAGCGTCTTCGTCAGCCAGAGAACGACGGAGCGAGCCGTCAATTGGCTGACGGGCCGAACGGCTTCAGTTGTCGTCAGCGACTTCGCCGGCGCAGAATACGCGTCAGCCATCTCGCGGCTCCTCCGGACGCGGGAGCTCGATCATCAGGCGGCGGCGTCCGCGTTGCACGACTATGATGTATGGCTGGCGAGTAGCGGAACGACCCGCCGCCTCACCTCCGCAGGCGACATCGCCGCCTGCGAGCGGCTCGTGCGCCGCTTCGAGCTGAAGCTGCAGGCCCCGGACGCGCTCCACATCGCGATCGCGCTTGGCGACGGCGCGACGCTGGTCACCTTCGACGAGCGTCAGGCGCAGGCGATCGCGGGACTCGGGCCCTGCATCGTCCCGGCCTGAGACCTCACTCAGCCACGCCGGCCTTTTCCAGTCCTTCGAGAAAGATCGCGCTGTGGGCGAAGGCGCCGAGGTTGCGCCGCAGCAGGCCGAGCCGGATCGGCGGGCCGATATAGTTGCGCCTCCGGATGAAATCCTCGGCCTCCTCGCGCAGGCCGAGATGGCCGCAGCAACTGATGAGCGTGTTGTAGTGGCCTGAATACTCGGCGAAGGCCGCGACCGAGGCGCGCAGGAACGGCAGCGCCTCGGCAAAGCGCCGCGCGCCGAGCAGCGCCAGCCCATGCGTCGCTGTGTAGAGGCCCGCGAAACTGTCCGTCGGGCTCATGCGCAGGGCGGTCGAGGTCTCGCTGAGCGCCTCGTCGAAGCGGCCGGCGCGCAGCAGCACCCAGCCATGGATCATCCGCGCCAGCGCGAAGCTCGGATTCAGCATCAGGCAGGCCTGCAGTTCGGCCAACGCCCGCTCGTGCTGTCCCGCCGTGCTCAGGCTGAAGCCGAAGGTCATCCGCGCCCAGGGCTCGTTGGGATCGAGCAGCAGGGCGTCCTCGGCATGGAGTCGCGCCTGATCGTGGCCGGCGGTGCGGTCGATCCAGTAGCAATGCGTCGCCCACCAGACCGCCCAGCTCAGGATGGCGTGGGCGCGGGCGTAGTTCGGATCGATCTCGATGGCCCGGCGCAGCAGGCGCTGGGCCTCCTCGTTCTGGCGGCGGCCCATCTTGATGATGAGCCCGATGGCGCGCACGACGAGGCCCCAGACATCGACGCTCTCGGGCGGGCGGCGCGAGGCGCGGTAGCCCTCCTCGGCATAGAGATGCGGCTCGATCGCGGCGACGACGTTCTGAGTGATCTCGTCCTGCACGTCGAAGATGTCGTCGAGCTGGCGGTCGTATTTCTCGGCCCAGATGTGCTTGCCGCTCTCGGCGTCGATCAACTGGCCGGTGATGCGGATGCGCCGCCCGGAGGCGCGCACGCTGCCTTCCAGGATGTAGCGCACGCCGAGTTCGCCGGCGGCGCGGCGAGGGTCGACCGGCTGGTTCTTGTAGACGAAGGAGGCGTTGCGGGCGATCACCAGCAGCCAGCGCAGCCGCGACAAAGCGGTGGTGATGTCCTCGGTCATGCCGTCGGCGAAGTATTCCTGCGAGGGCTCGTCGCTCAGGCTCAGGAAGGGCAGCACCGCGATCGAGGGCATGTCCTCGGGCAGGCGCGAGCGCTGCCTGCGCACGGCCGGCGAGGAGCTGCGCTGGATTTCGGAGATCAGCTCCAGCGTCGCGGCCTCGGGCTCGCAGCCGAACTCCCGGGCGATGGTCTCGACCAGACCCTCGGCATGGTTCAGCGCCGCCTGCCGGCCGTGGAAACGCGCCAGCGCCCGCAGCAGCAGGCGCTGCGGAGCCTCGTCGAGCGGGCTCAGGGCGACGAGCTTCTCGCAGGCCGCGACCGCGCGCGGGCCGTGACCGGCGTCGAGATGGCGCTCGCCGCAGCGCTGCATGACGCCAACCGCGACGCGCTGCAGCCGCGTCCGCTCCAGTTGCCGCCAGGTCTCGAAGCTCTCCTTGTTGATGTGCAGCCCTTCGAGGAAGCCGCCCTTGTAGAGTTCGGCCGCCTCGTCGAGATCGCTGAGATCGTCCGAGCCCGACAGCGCCAGGAACTCCCAGGCGTCGCACCAGACGCGGTTGCGGTCGAGCCTGACCGTGTGCTGGTCGATGATCAGAGGATCGACGGTGATCTGGGTGAAGTCGCGGCGCATGCGCAGCAGGCACTGGCGCAGGCTCTGGCGCGCCTGTCCCTCGCTGGAATCGCCCCAGATCAGCGTGGCAAGACGCTCGCGCGTTTCCGAATGGCCGGGCTGCATGGCGAGATAGGCGAGCACCGCACGATGCCGCGCAGCCGACATCGCCAGTTCCGTCGCGTTATCGCCGCCGAGGCTGACCGAAAAGCCGCCGAGCAGTGTGAGCCTGACGCGCAGATCGCCGACGCCGCCGAGCGGCGCGGCGCTGCTGGCATGGGCCATGTCGAGGGAGTGCCGGGCCGGGTGTTCGTTCATCGCGAGGGCGCGCCAGCGGGCGGACGTCCCGCCGGAGGCAAGGTTAGCGCGGATCGTGCGCTGCACAAGCGCGAGATTGCAGCGGACAGATCATGTCTTCGTTAAGGGTAAATCCACACGCTTTGCCGCTTGACCGCATGACGCCGGGCGGGAAGGCTCGGCTTCCTCTGCGGGAGCCGAACGCCATGGCGCACAAGACCATCCTCGCCGGCCTGACCATGGCGCTCGTATCCGGGCTCGCCGCCGCCGCACAGCAGCCCGACCTGCTCGCCTGCCGGGGTCCGTTTTCGCGCAGCGCCAACGAAGCGGCTGTGATCGCAGCGTTTGGCGCCGCCAACGTCACTCGCGCCGCCATCGCTGTCGGCGAGGGCATGACCGAGCCCGGCACGATCGTCTTCGCGAAAGACCAGAAGCGGCGCATCGACATCCTCTGGCACGACAGCGCCAGGCGCAGCCGGCCCGCGACCATCAGCGTCGCGCCGGGTTCGACATGGCGCATCGCGGTGCCTGATGCGGAGCCGCCGATCCGGCAGGGCATAAGCCTCGCGCAGGTCGAGGCGGCCAATGGCCGGCCCTTCGAGATCCTCGGCTTCGGCTGGGACCGAGGCGGCCATGCCGGCGACTGGAAGGGCGGCCGCCTCGCAAAGCCCGATGGCGGCTGCGAATTGTCGCTGAGGTTCGAGCCCGAGCCCGGCTTCCTGGCGATGGACGCGATCTCGGGCGACCGGCCGTTCAGCTCGGCCGATGCGCGCATCCGCGCGGTGAAGCCGGTGGTGGTCGAGGTGCGGCTGAACTGGCCGTGAGGGGCATCTCGCTCTGCCGTCGGCGACAACCTGCGCCGCCAATCCCCGCTAAAGCCACGGAGACAAGCCCTTAGCGGGGATTGTTAACAGTCTCGTCCCCCTCGCCGAATCCGCGCTTAGTATCCGCATCCGCCGCGGAGACCAGCGCCGGATGCAACGCCCTCATCACCAGACACCCCTGCTCCGCCGGAGCCCGGCCTTGCGGCTCGCCGCGCTGCGGCTGCGCTCGCGCCTCGCCGCCGACGCCTTCCTTGCGGCGCTCGACCGCTATCGCGCGCACCGCGCCAAGCAGTTCGACCCGAACCAGCCGCGCGTGCCGGCCGGCAGCCCCGAGGGCGGGCAGTGGACCAGCGGAGAGGCTGGCGGAGGCGGTTGGCCGATCTTCGACGTTGGTCCGATCGATTTCGGACCGATCGAGCTTGCGCCGCTCGCTGCCGCCGCAGGCATCGGCCACAACAACGGCCCTTCGCTCGACGAGCCGCCGCAAATCCCGAAGGAGCCCCCGCCGGATCGCGGGAGCCGGCTCGCCAAGGCGAAGGAGGCGGCGAAGTGGCTGGGAAAGTTTGGAGCGCGCAAACTTCCTGTCGTCGGCGGCGTCGTTGTCGCGGTCGAGGCCGCACAGTGGCTACGGTCGGAATGGCCGTCGATCCGCTCCTATCGGGACAAACCGGCGACGTACGACGAACTTGTCCGGGGTGCGCAGGAAGCGCGGCCAGGCTATCACAGGCACCATGTGGTGGAGCAACAGTCTGCCAATGACGGCATTCCGCGTTCAATGATCGACGCGCCGGGGAACATCGTCAGCGTGCCGGTCTACAGGCATCGCGAGCTTTCTGCCTGGTATCAGACGAGGAACAAGAATTATGGCTATCTATCGCCTCGGGACTATCTTCGAGGGAAAGACTGGTCTGAACGGCAGCGGATTGGCATGGACGCGCTACGTCGAGCGGGAGTGCTGAAGCGATGAAAAAACACCCTCTAGTCGAGACGTCATCGGATGCGTTGGTGCTGCGCTTCGAAGATCTGTGCCTCCTCCAATACAGATCGCTAGAGCGAGAGGAAATTGCCGCTTATAATAGGAGATTTGATGAAATAGAATCGATCGTTGATGAATTGATGTCACGACCAGGCGATGAGCGGCGGCTCCTGCAACGATTTTACAACCACAAGAACGCGCAGGTCGCTCTCACCGCGGCTCACGCCAATCTGGCAATTGATTATGTTCGCGCCCGTAAGGTTTTCGAAGAGATTGCGGAGGACGCCATGGGCATCCAACAACTAGAGGCGGGCATGACGCTCGATAATCTTGACCGCGGCATTTACCTGCCGAAATAGATGCAATCTGCGTACTAGCCCTCCACCAACCTCCGCGCAATCACCTGCGCCTGAATCTCCGCCGCGCCCTCGAAAATGTTCAGGATCCGCGCGTCGCAGAGCACGCGGCTGATGGCGTATTCGAGCGCAAACCCATTGCCGCCATGGATCTGGAGCGCGTTGTCGGCTGCGGCCCAGGCGACGCGGGCGCCGAGCAGCTTGGCCATGCCGGCCTCCAGATCGCAGCGGCGCTCGGCGTCCTTTTCGCGGGCGGCGAAATAGGTGAGCTGGCGGGCGATCAGGATTTCCACCGCCATCATGGCGAGCTTGTCGGCGACGCGGGGGAAGGCGATCAGCGGCTTGCCGAACTGGATGCGGTCCTGCGCGTATTTCAGGCCGAGATCGAAGGCCGATTGCGCGACGCCCACCGCGCGGGCCGCCGTCTGGATGCGGGCGGCCTCGAAGGTCTGCATGAGCTGCTTGAAGCCCTGCCCCTCGACGCCGCCGAGCAGGTTTTCTCCCCTCACCTCGAAGCCGTCGAAGGCGAGTTCGTATTCCTTCATGCCGCGATAGCCGAGCACCTCGATCTCGCCGCCACTTAGCCCTGCGACCGGGAACGGGTCCTCGTCCGTGCCGCGCGGCTTCTCGGCGATCAGCATGGAGAGGCCGCGATAGCCGGCAGCATCGGGATCGGTGCGGACCAGCAGCGTCATGATGTCGGCGCGGACGGGATGGGTGATCCAGGTCTTGTTGCCCGAGACCTTCCAGACGTCCCCATCCTTGACCGCCTTGGTGCGAAGGCTCGCGAGGTCCGAGCCGGTGTTGGGCTCGGTGAAGACGGCGGTCGGCAGCACCTCGCCGGATGCCAATCTGGGCAGCCAATGCGCCTTCTGCTCGGGCGTGCCGCCGCACAGGATCAGTTCGGCCGCGATCTCGGAGCGGGTGCCGAGCGAGCCGACGCCGATATAGCCGCGGGAAAGTTCTTCGGAGACGACGCACATCGAGACCTTGGTCAAGCCCATGCCGCCGAACTCTTCGGGGATGGTCAGGCCGAAGACGCCGAGTTCGGCCATCTTCTCGACGACGTCCATTGGGATGTAGTCGTTCTTGAGATGCCATTCATGGGCGTGGGGCGTGACCTCCGCCGCGCAGAAGCGGGCCATTTCGGAGCGGATCGCCTCGAGCGTCTCGTCGAGGCCGGGGTCGCCGACGCTGGAGAGGCCGTCATTCTGGCTGAACAAAGCGACGAGCCGGGCGCGGTTTTCCGGCGTGTTGCCCTCGGCGATCAGCGCCTCGGCGGCGTCGGAGCAGGCCGCTTCGACCGCTTTGGCCGAGACGCCGAGCGCGCCCAGCCGGACGATCTCGCCCTGTGACATCGGGATGCCGCCAAAAATCTGCGCAGCGTATTCGCCGGCGCCGATCCGGATGCAGTAATCCTCGATGGCGCCGTAGCGATCCTCCGCCTGCAGGCGCTCGCCATAGGCCTTAAGCTCGCGCAGCGCCATGACATAGGTCGCGAGCCAGGACAGGCCGTGGGCGGCGTGCTGCTCGGCTTCGAGCCTCGCGGTCGAAATCCTGCCGTCGACGAGGACTTTCTGCCGAACGGCGGCGATCGCTTCCTGCAGCAGGGTCTCGAAGCCCGGCAGCGCGGCCGCGATCAGGGCGGTCGCGGTGGCGGGCGAGCTGGCAGGCGTCTGCGGCTTCAGGGCGGCGTTGGCGCTCATGACGGTCTCTCCCCTTGTTGCGACGCAGCATAAGGCCAAGTTCGCCGACACGGAAACCCGTCTTTCAGCCAATCCGTCATTGCGAGCGTAAGCGAAGCAAGCCAGCGTCTCGGTCTACGCCCTCCTGGATTGCTTCGCTGCGCTCGCAATGACGCCCGCTACTTCCGGCTGGCCAGCACGACACCCAGGATGGTCACCGCCATGCCAAGGATCTGCAGCGGGGTCAGGGCCTCGCCAAACAAAATCCAGGCCTCGACCGCGACCAGCGCCGGCACCAGATAGAGGAAGGTCGAAACGCGCGAGATTTCGCCGCGCCGGATCATCAGCAGATAGAGCCCGACGCCGCCCAGCGAAAGCGCCAGCACCGACCAGGCCAGCACCAGCGCCATGGTCAGGTTCCAGTCGATCCGCATCGGCTCCAGCGCCCAGGCGACCGGCAAGGTCACCACGAAGGCCGTGACGTATTGCACCGCCGTCACCGTGCGCAGATCGCCCGTGACGATGCGGGCCTTCTGGTAGAAGGAGCCAAAGGTGACCGCGAACATGCCGGCGACATTGACGGCGACCGGGATGAGCACGGCCCAAAGCGCTGCGGGCGCGACGCCGGCGAGCTTCGGCTGGAGCACGAGCGCGATGCCGACGAAGCCGGCGAGGATGCCGAGCCAGCGGACCGGCGTGATCCTTTCGCCGACCAGCATAGGCGCAAACAGCGCGGTCAGGATCGGCTGAAGGCCGGCGATCAGCCCGGAGATGCCGGTCGGCAGGCCATGCCGCACCGCCCACCAGACGCCGCCGAGATAGGCTGCGTGGATCAGCACGCCGGTGACGACGCAATCGAGGATGGCGCGGCGGCCTCGCGGCCAGGGCGCGCCCATCGCCAGGGCCACCGCCGTGATCGCCAGAGCGGCGCAGGCATAGCGCACGACGAGAAAGGTCAGCGCATCGGCATGGAGCGCCGAATAGCCCGCTACGATCCAGCCCGAAGACCAGAGCAAGGTGAAGAGCACGGGTACGAAGCGCAGGAAGAGCGGGGTGTTGAGCATGGATCGCCTGTTCGTGGCGATGCTCTACCCTGCCTGTGCCTACCGCGACAGCGCGCCGACGCGCGACCGCCATGTCCGCGACGATACAACGAGGTGCAAGCCGGAAACGATGAACGCCGCAGCCAGAGACACTCGCTGCGGCGGCCAAGGATATCCGGATGTGACGACCGTCAGGCGACGATGCGCCCGTCCGGGGTGTAGCGATCGATGGCGTCGGGCAGATCGCGCGACAGCCTCGCCAGAAGCTCGGCTCGCGAGAGGCCGGTGCGCTTTTCGAGATCATCGAGAACGTCGGAACCGATCGTCTGCTCGAGATCGGAGCCCGAAATCTGCTGGTTGGGGCCGTTGCGGACCCAGGATTCGGCGGTCTCGCCCCGGCCGCCCTGCCTAAAGCGCTCGATCAGCTCACTGAGCCCGCCGCCGAGCAGGCCGCCGAGGCCGCCGGGCGCGCCGCGCTGGTCGCCCAGCGCCCTGTCGAGGCCGGGAGGCGCGCCTTCAGGCGCCCGACCGCCCTGCGCGCCGCCAAACCATTCGGCGAGCTTGTCACGGTTCTGGAACCGGCCACAGCCAGCAGGCCGAGCAGCGCCGTCATCGACGGAAAGCCGTTATTGCTCATCAGTCTTCTCCCTGAGAGGAACCGCGCTCACGCGCTGCGGCGGCTCATCATCGACCAGACTGTCAGGACGATGATCGCGCCGACGACGGCGCCGATGAAGCCCGCACCCTGCCCTGCCGAGTACCAGCCCAGCGCCTGGCCGAGATACGTCGCGACGAACGCGCCGACGATGCCGAGGATCGTGGTCAGGATGAAGCCAGACGGCTCGTTGGAACCCGGCGAGATGAACTTTGCGACGAGTCCGGCCAGAAAGCCGATCACGATCGTCCCGATGATGCCCATGATAAATCCCCCGTCACGTTCGAAAGGCCGGCGAGCCAACGCCGGTGCGGCGGCGCGATGCCGACCGCAGGGTTCAAACGAGTGCGAGGGACGAATGTTCCGGGCGGCAGGCGATTGCTGCGCCTGCCGCGACGACAGCGGCAGATCGAGGCCGCTGCTCACATCGAGAGCGCCTCGACCACGTCCTCATAGGTCCGCAGGCCCGTGCGCGGCGCATAAACCAGCACGGACATGTTGCCGGGCGCGTGCTCGTTCTTCCACATCTTGTGATGGGCGAGCGGGATCTTGTCCCAGGGGAAGACCTCGGACATGCAGGGATCGACCCGGCGGTCGATGACGAACTGGTTGGCGGCGCTGGCCTGCTTGAGATGGGCGAAATGCGAGCCCTGCACGCGCTTCTGCCGCATCCAGACATAGCGGGCATCGAACGTGATGTTGAAGCCCGATGTGCCGGCGCAGAACACGATCATGCCGCCGCGCTTGGCGACGAGGCAGGAGACCGGGAAGGTCGCTTCGCCGGGATGCTCGAAGACGATGTCGACGTCCTTCTTGCCGGTGATGTCCCAGATCGCCTTGCCGAACTTGCGCGCCTCCTTCACCCAGGCGTCGTATTCGGGCGAGTTGACCGTCGGCATCTGGCCCCAGCAGTTGAAGTCCTTGCGGTTGATCACGCCCTTGGCGCCGAGGCCCAGCACATAGTCGCGCTTGCTCTCGTCGGAGATGACGCCGATCGCGTTGGCGCCCGAGGCTGCGCAGAGCTGCACGCCAAAGACGCCCAAGCCCCCGGACGCGCCCCAGATCAGGACGTTGTCGCCGGGCTTGATGGTGTGCGGAGCGTGGCCGAAGAGCATGCGGTAGGCGGTGGCCAGCGTCAGAGTGTAGCAGGCGGCCTCCTCCCAGGAGAGGTGCTTGGGCTTCAGCATGAGCTGGCGCGACTGGACGCGGCAGAACTGGGCGAAGGAGCCGTCACCCGTCTCATAGCCCCAGATGCGCTGGGAGGAGGAGAACATCGGGTCGCCGCCATTGCACTCCTCGTCGTCGCCGTCGTCCTGGTTGCAGTGGACGATAACCTCGTCGCCGACCTTCCAGCGCTTCACCTTGGACCCCACCGCCCAGACGATGCCCGATGCGTCGGAACCGGCGATATGGAAGGGACCCTTGTGGACATCGAAGGGCGAGATCGGCTGGCCCAGACCTGCCCATATCCCGTTATAGTTGACCCCGCCGGCCATCACGAGCAGCAGCACCTCTTCCTCGCCGATCGCCCAGGTCGGCAAAACCTCGACCTGAAAGCTCTCCTGCGGCGGGCCGTGGCGCTCGCGCCGGATCGCCCAGGCGTACATGTTGGCAGGGACGTGGCCGAGGGGCGGCAGTTCGCCGAGTTCGTAGAGATCCTTGAGCGGCGCGGCGCCGGTCTGCGTCGACATGGTCGTCTCCCTCGTTGTCAGCCTGCGGATCAGCGTCCGCTTGTTTCAGATCCGGCGGCCCGGCTGAGGATGATGCAGTCTCATGCTGCGGCGCGCCATAGGTCTATGGAATTATGCCGCAGTGCAAAAAACAAGTGGCAATCTGCGTCGCCAGGTCGATCCGGCGACCAATCGCTTAACCGAATGAGGTGATGATGCAGCCGTGACAGCGGTCATGGAAGGGGGGACGCCAATGCGCATGCTGCTTTCGATGGTCGGCATTCCCGACATGCCGACATTGCACATGATCACGCTGATCGCGCTCGCGGTCACCAGCGCGATCATGCTCGGCTGGCTCGCCGACGGCATTCTCGGCGATGGGGGCTTCGGCCTGGTCCTGAACGGAGTGCTGCTGCTGGCCGGCGCGGTCATCGGCGCGATCGTCTGGCGCAGGACCGGGTACAATGTCAGCATCGGCCAGCCTGCCGCCACGGCGCTGGCCGCCGCAAGCTCCGCGCTGACGACGCTCGTGCTGGCCGGAACGATCAGGCGGCTGGTCTGACGCGGTCGGCCCGATGCTCCGCCGCCCTCAGACCGGACGCGAGGCCGCCAGCATATAGTTCACGTCCATGTCGCGCGCGGCCGACCAGCGGTCGGAGAGCGGGTTGTAGACGACGCCGGTTTCCTGCCCGAGATCGAGCCCGTTGGCGGCGATAGCGGCCTTGAGCTCGTCGGGCGTGACGAATTTGTTCCAGTCATGGGTGCCGCGAGGCAGCCAGCGCAGGACATATTCCGCGCCGACGATGGCGAGCGCGTAGGATTTCAGCGTCCGGTTCAGCGTCGCCATGACGAGCAGACCGCCGGGCTTCACCGCCTGGCAGCAGGCCGCGACGAAAGCCTCGACATCGGCGACATGCTCGACCACCTCCATCGCCAGCACGATGTCGAAGCGTCCGCCGCTGGCGACGACCGTCTCGATCGCCTCCTGCCGATAGTCGATCGCCAGCCCCGATTTCTCGGCATGGGCGCGGGCGACGCTGATGTTCGTCGGCGCGGGATCGAGCCCGGTGACGCTCGCGCCGAGGCGCGCCAGCGGCTCCGACAGCACGCCGCCGCCGCAGCCGATATCGACGAGGCTCAGGCCATCCAGCGCGCGCAGCGACCTCGTATCGCGTCCGAAGCGCTCGCAGGCGAGATCGCGGATGAAGCTCAGGCGGACGGGATTGAATTTGTGCAGGACCGCCATCGGCCCCTTCTGATCCCACCAGGTTTTCGCCATCGCCTCGAAGCGGGCAACTTCGGCCGGGTCGATGGTCTGGCGGTCGCGCTCAGCCGTCGCTGCCATGGTCTTGGCCCTCTCACGGCGGCATCGCGCCATGTCAGATTGACAGGCCGGCCGCTGCCCGTCATCTACACCCGCCTCGCGCCCGGCGCGAGGGTGACCTTTCGTCCCGGCCTCCATGCCGGGACTTTCGATATGAGAGCCTCTGGACCGCCATGGCCCGTCTGGTGATGAAATTCGGCGGCACCTCCGTCGCGACCGTCGAGCGCATCAAGAACGCCGCCCGCCACGTCAAACGCGAATTCGACGCCGGCCACGAGATCGCCGTCGTCGTCTCGGCGATGTCCGGCAAGACCAACGAGCTTGTCGGCTGGTGCAAGGAGGCCTCGCCGCTGTTCGACCAGGCGGAATACGACGTCGTCGTCGCCTCGGGCGAGCAGGTGACGTCGGGCCTGATGGCGATCGTGCTGCAGGAGCTCGGCCTGCCCGCCCGTTCCTGGCAGGGCTGGCAGATCCCGCTTTACGGCTCGGACGCGCATGGCTCGTCGCGGATCGAGGCGGTGGAGCCTGCCGGCATCGTCGCGGGCTTCGATCGCAACCGCGAGATCGCGGTCTGCTCCGGCTTCCAGGGCGTCCATGCGCAATCCGGCCGCATCGTCACGCTCGGGCGCGGCGGCTCCGACACCAGTGCAGTGGCACTGGCGGCGGGTCTCAAGGCCGACCGCTGCGACATCTACACCGATGTCGACGGCGTCTACACCACCGATCCGCGCGTAGTGCCCAAGGCCAAGCGCATGGAGCGCGTCTCCTTCGAGGAGATGCTGGAGATGGCCTCGCTCGGCTCAAAGGTGCTGCAGGTGCGCTCGGTCGAGATCGCCATGGTCCAGCGCGTGCCGACCTATGTGCGCTCCTCCTTCGACGACCCCGACAATCCCAAATCCGGCACCCTCATCTGCGACGAGGACGACATCGTGGAACAGCAGATCGTCACCGGCATCGCGTTTTCGCGCGACGAAGCCCAGCTCACGCTCCGGCGTGTCGCCGACAAGCCTGGCGTGGCGGCGGCCATCTTCGGCCCGCTCGCCGACGCCAACATCAATGTCGACATGATCATTCAGGTCGTCTCCGACGACCAGGCGACGACCGACATCACCTTCACGGTCCCGACCGCCGACTACGAGCGGGCGAAGACCCTGCTGGAAAGCCGGCACGACCAGATCGCCTACCAGTCGCTGCAGGGCGCGACCGACGTGGTGAAGATCTCGGCCATCGGCGTTGGCATGAGGAGCCATGCCGGCGTCGCGGCCCGCGCCTTCCGGGCATTGGCCGAGAAGGGCATCAACATCCGCGCCATCACGACCTCGGAGATCAAGTTCTCCGTGCTGATCGACGCGGCCTATACGGAGCTTGCGGTGCGGACGCTGCATTCGCTCTATGGGCTGGACGCGGCCTGAGGAGCACTGAGACCAGCCGCTTCGATCCGACGGGGCGGCGGCTAGCCGGCCACGCCATAGGCCGAGAGCACGGGGTCGATCTCGAACTCGTGCGCCAGAAAATCGATCATCGCGCGGACTTTCGGGGCCAGAAAGCGGCGCGACGGGTAGACGACATGCGTCGGCAGCGGGCTGGGCTCGAACTCGGACAGGATCACGACCAGACGGCCGGATGCGATCTCGTCGCTGAAATGCCAGATCGGCACCACGCCGATGCCGATGCCGCGCAGGACTCCCTCGCGCACACCCTCCGAATTGTTGACCCGGAAGCGACCAGAGACATGGACGCCGACCGGTCCCGCCGCGCCTGAAAACTCCCAGCGGGCGCCGGTCGCCAGTCGCGAATAGACGATGCAGTCATGGTCAGCGAGGTCGCCGGGATGAGCCGGCGCGCCACGCGCGGCGAGGTATGAGGGCGCCGCGACCGTGACCCGTCGCGTCATGCCGATGCGCTTTGCGATCAGCCCCAGATCGGTGATTTCACCGATGCGGATGGCCAGATCGACGCCCTCCTCGACCAGATCGGTGAAGCCGTCGTTCATGATCAGGTCGATCGCCACGTCGCCATAGCGCTCCAGGAAAGCCGGCAGGCGCGGGACGATATGGAGGCGGCCGAACACGACGGGACAGGCGAGGCGCAGCGTCCCGCTGGGCGCGCCGCGAAGCCGGCCGACCGAGCCCAAAGCCTGCTGGACGCTGTCGAGCGCCTGACGCGCCTGCTCGTAAAGCACGCGGCCGTCATCGGTCAGCGTCAGCGCGCGCGTCGTCCTTTGGAACAGCAGCGCGCCGAGCTGGTCTTCGAGGGCCGCGATCTGGCGCGAGACCGTCGGCTGGCTGGTGTTGAACTCGGCCGCGACGGCGGTGAAGGAGCCGGCCTCGACGACGCGAACGAAGGTGCGGAAGAGGGCGAGCAGATCCGACATTCATACACTCTACGTATCAATCTTCTGCAATCAAGCCGCGTTATCGCAATCGAGCGAATGAAGCATGGTCGGGGGCATGGACGACGGCGAGGCCGCCGCCCGGCAACCCGGAGACAGACCATGACAAAGTTCACGCTTCACACCGTCGAGACCGCGCCCGCCGCCGCCAAGGAGCCCCTCGCTGGCATCGAAAAAGCCTGGAAGTTCATCCCCAACCTGCACCGCACCCTGGCCGAGAGCCCTGTCGCCCTGCAGGCCTATGATGCGCTGTTTGCGCTGGTCGCCAAGACCAGCTTCACCCCCGCTGAACAGCAGGTCGCCTTCATGGCGATCAACGTTTTGAACGAGTGCGAATACTGCACGGCGGGCCATTCAGTGCTGGCCAAGATGGCCGGCGTCGAGCCCGACACGATCACGGCCCTACGCGACGGCGCACCGCTCGCGGACGCGCGCCTGCAGGCGCTGCGCAGCTTCGCCGAGCGCATCGTCGCCGAGCGCGGCTTTGCCGGCGACGACGCGGTCGATGCCTTCATCGCGGCGGGCTTCAGCAAGGCGCAGGTGCTGGAACTGGTGGTGATCGTCGCGACGAAGACGATCTCGAACTACGTCAACCACCTGACGCACACCCCGCTCGACGACTTCATGACGCAGACCAAATGGACCGCGCCGCGAAACCGCAAGCAGGCCGCCTGATCCTGCCGGCCGGCGGGCACTCGCCCCCGGCCGCTCTCTTTTCCCCGGAGCGGAACCATGACCCTCAAGACCGAACTCGATGACTTTCGCAGCGCGTGGACGCAGCGCGTCGGCCCCGACATCGCCAACCTCGTCGCCGGCGATATCGACGATCTGCGCGGCTCCGGATTGCTGGACGGGGTCGCGCGCCCCGGCGATATCCTTCCCGCCCTGGCGTTGCCCAACGCTGTCGGCGAGACCGTCGACCTGAGAGCCCTGGCCGCGCTGGGCCCGCTCGTCATCAGCTTCTATCGTGGAGGCTGGTGCCCCTACTGCAATCTGGAACTGCGCAGCTACCAGCAACGGCTCGGTGACTTCGACAGGCTTGGCGCGACGCTGGTGGCCGTCTCGCCGGAGACGCCCGACGACACGCTCGATACGGCGCAGAAGAACGCGCTGGCCTTCGAGGTGCTGTCGGATGTCGAAGGGCGACTGGCCGATGCGCTGGGTATCCGCTTCCAGCTCACACCCGCGATCCGGGCCCTCTATGAAAAGTTCGGCCACGACCTGCCAACGCGCAATGGCGACGGCCGCTGGTCGCTGCCGATGCCGGCGACGTTCATCGTCGCCAAAGGCGGCGTGATCGCCAGCGTCTTCGCCGATCCCGACTATCGCACGCGGCTCGACCCGGAACAGGCGCTTTCCGCCGTCGCCGCGCTTTCAACCGCAGACGCCCTTTGAAAAGGATCGAGCTCATGTCCTATCCGACATTCGAGCCGGCCGGTCGACCCGGCTGGCGTTCCCCGCTCCCGGCGATGCTGCGCCAACCCGTCTCGGTCGGCTTCGCCCTGGGACTGCTCGCGGCGCTGATCTGGGGCGGCTATCTGGCGCTGGCGCGGGCCGGCGTCGCAGCCGGCCTCGCCGCGAGCGACATCGCCTTCATTCGCTACACGGTCGCAGGCGTCGTCATGGCGCCGTGGCTGCTGGCACATCGGCCGGCGACGCTCGCCGGCGTCGGCTGGCGGCGGGGCCTCATCCTGGCCACGCTGGTCGGTCCTCTGTTCATCCTCATCGGCGTCGGCGGCTACAGCTATGCGCCGCTCGCTCACGGCGCCGTGCTGCAGCCGGCCGCCCTGACGCTGGCCGGGATGGGGCTCGCGGCGCTGGTGCTCGGCGACCGCCTGACCCGGGCGCGGCTCGCAGGAGCCCTGGTCATCGTTCTCGGGCTCGCCGTGATCGCAGGGCCCGGCCTGCTGAATGGCGGGGCGCTGACGCCGCTCGGCGACGCGATGTTCGTCGCCGCGGGCCTGATGTGGGCAGGGTTCACGGTTCTGACGCGCCGCTGGGGCATTGCGCCGCTGGCCGCCACCGCTGCCGTCTCTGTGCTGTCGGTGCTGATCTACGGGCCGCTCTATCTCGGTTTCGTCGGCGTCGAGCGCCTGCTTGCCCAGCCCCTGAGCGTCCTCGTCCCGCAGATCGTCGTGCAGGGGCTGCTGTCGGGCGTCGTCGCCGTGATCGCCTTTTCGGCAGCGGTCCAGCGCCTGGGCGCCGGACGGGCGGCGGTGTTTCCCGCGCTCGTGCCGGCCGTCGCCATCGTCCTGGGTATTCCGATCGCGGCCGAATGGCCGACATCGCTTCAGATGCTCGGCCTCGGTATCGTTACGATGGGGCTCGTCCTTGCGGCAGGCTTGGTGCGGCTCCCGATGGTGGTCGGCCCTTCCCCGGCGACAGGCGCGCCTGCGTTCAGCGCGGTCCGCTCGAACGGGGGTTGACTTAAGGAGAGCGGAGCGGGCGACTATGAGCCGAAAGCGGAGGACGCAACGCTCATGAACCCCAACCTGCGCCACGCGCGTCCTGGACGATGCGCGCCTGTCGTCGCACTGGTCGCGATGCTGGCCGGGGCCTCACTACCGGCCATGGCCGAGGACCGTGCCGGGCTCGTCTCGGCCTTGCAGGGCAGCGTCAGCGCGCAGCTCGGCCCGGCGCGGCGCGACCTCGCCGCGACCGACCCGGTCTTCGTCGGGGACCGCGTCGCGACCGGGGCGGGCGCGCGGGCCAATATGCGGCTCGGCACGCAGACTACGCTGAAGCTCGGCGAGAAGGCGAGAGTCACGATCGACAGGTTCATCACGGCAGCCGGCGGCACGATCACGCTTGGCACGGGCGCGCTGCTGCTCGACCGCGAGCCCGCCGCAGGCAATGGTGCGATCGAGATCCGCTCGGCCTATGGCCTGATCGCGGTGCGCGGCACGCAGGTCTTCGCCGGCCCGAGCAACGGCGTCTTCGGCGTGTTCGTGGCGCGCGGCCGCGTCTCGGTCAGGGCCGCCGGCCGCGAGGTGACGCTGCTGGCCGGCGAAGGGGCCGACATTGCGAGGCCCGGCTCGCCGCCCGGTCCGGTGCGCCGCTGGGGACAGGCGCGCATCGCGGCCGCGCTCGCGCAGGTCAACTGAGTGAGCGAGCCGCAATCCCTCGCCGGGATGCTGGGCGCGACCGCGCTGTTCGGCGGACTTGCGCCGGACGTGCTCGCCGCCTGCGCCGAGCCGTTCCGCACGACCAGCTACGGCCAGGGCCAGATGCTGTTCAACCGGGGCGATGCGGGAGACCGGCTGCTGCTCGTGGGCGAGGGCCGCGTCCGGCTCGCGGTGACGACCGAGGACGGGCGCGAACTCAGCGTGCGCCACGCCGTCAAGGGCGATCTGCTCGGCGAAATCGCGGCGCTGGACGGCGGCACGCGCTCGGCCGATGCGGTGGCGATCACGCCCGTCATCGCCCATGTGCTGACACGGGGCTCGCTGCTGCACCTGATCGAGCGGCACCCGGCCATCGCCACGGGCGCGATCGCCCTGCTTTGCCGCCGGCTGCGCGAGACGACCGACCAGATGGAGGGCATCGCGCTGTTCTCAATCGAGGTCAGGCTCGCGCGCTTCCTGCTCATGGGTCTCGCCGGCCGCGAGGCACCGGCCGGCAAGCGGATCCCGCTCGACATGGCGATGTCGCAGGGCGAGCTGGCGCAGTTGCTCGGCGCGAGCCGGCCCAAGGTGAATGCGGCGCTCGGCGCGCTCGAACAGGCGGGCGCGATCAAGCGCACCTCCGACCGGATCTTCTGCGACCCGGCCCTGCTCGCCGGGCTTGCCGGCGTCGCGGATGCCTAAGCGCCGCCGGCGGCTGCCGCCCGCCATCCTGGCCGGACTCTGCGCCGGGCTCGTCGTCGCGTTGGCCGGGCTGTTTCAGCCGACGACATGGCGAGAGCGCGTTTTCGACGCCATGCTGGCGACTGTCGCGCATGTCAGGCCGGTCGGCGTGGCCCAGTCCTTCGTTCTCGTCGACATCGACACCGCAAGCCTGTCCGCAATCGGTCCCTGGCCCTGGCGGCGCGAGGTGATGGCGAAACTGGTGACCGCCATCGCACAGGCCGAGCCAGCCGCGGTCGCACTCGACATCCTGCTGGCGGAGCCAGATTCGCGCTCGCCGGCAGCGCTGGCGCGCAGCCTCGCGGCGGAGACCGGCCGGGCCGATCTCGGCGCGCTGGCGCAGACGCTGGTCGATGGCGATGTGGCGCTGGCCGATGCGCTGACGCTGGCTCCGGTCGCGCTCGGCTATGTGCTCGATCCGCGCGGCAGAACGGAGATGCCGGAAACGCCGATCCTGAGCCGCGACGGGGCAAGCTTCGGGACGCTCTGGCCCTCCACCGGCGCGACCGGCCCCCCCGCCGATCTCGCGCGGCCGGCGGCCGGACATGGCGTGCTCTCGCTGCCGGGCGATGGCGATGGGCTGGTGCGGCGCGCGCCGCTGATGGTGTCGATCGCGGGCGCGGTCCGGCCCGGGCTGGCGCTCGAGGCGCTGCGGCTGGCGCAGGGTGCGTCAGCCTATCTCGTCGCTGGCGACCCCGCCCGCCTCAGCGTCGGCCCGCTCGACCGGCCCGTTCCGCGCGATGGGATGCTGAGGCTCGCGCCGCTTCCGCTCGGCTCAGAGCCGAAAACACTCTCGGCCGCGACCCTGCTGGACGGGCGCGTCGACGCGTCCGTGCTCAAGGATGCGACGGTGTTCGTCGGCGGATCGGCTGCCGAACTCGGCGGTTTGCGGGCGAGCGCGAGCGGCCCGCTGGTCTCCTCGGCCCGGATCCAGCTCGACGCCGCGCGTCAGTTCGCCGCCGGCATCGTGCCGAGGCGGCCGAGTTTTGCCGGCGCGCTCGAATTCGCGTTCGGGGCCGCCCTGTCGGGCCTCGCGATCCTGCTGGCGCGGCGGCTGCGCCCGCTGCTGGCGGGAGCGATTCTGGCCGCTGCCTGCGCTTTGCTCGTTGTCGCCGCACTTGCCGCCGCAGCCGGCGACCGGCTCTACGACCCGTCCCTGCCGCTCGTCGCGGCGTTCGCGACCTTTGTCGTCACCGCTCTCTGGACCTTCTCGGAAGCCCGCCTGCGCGAGGCGCGGCTGCGGCGGCGCTTCGAGCAGCATCTTGCGCCGGGCGTGGTCGAGCGCATTGTCGCCGACCCGACGAGCCTCAAGCTATCGGGCGAGCGCCGCGTCGTGACCGCGATGTTCACCGATATCGAGGGGTTCACTGCGATGACGCGGCGGATCGAGCCGGAGGCGCTGGTCGCGGTGCTCGATGGCTATTTCGGCGGCGTCACCGCCATCGTCGTCGCCCATGGCGGGACGGTCGACAAATTCGTCGGCGACGCCGTGCATGCGCTGTTCAACGCGCCGCTCGATCTGCCGGAGCATCCGCGCCGCGCCGTCGCCTGCGCGGTTGCGCTGCTGGCGTGGACGGAGGCCTATCGACGTGAGAGCCTCGCCAGCGCAGCCGGACTCGGGCGGACGCGGATCGGCGTCGAGACCGGGCCGGTCATCGTTGGCGACGTCGGCTTCGGCGAAAAGCTCGACTACACCGCCCATGGCGACGCCGTGAACACAGCGTCCCGTCTCGAGGCGCTGAACAAAAAATTCGGTTCGTCGATCTGCGTCGGTCCTGCGGCGGCGGCGCTCTGCGCGCCCGGCGAAGTCAGGCTGCTGGCGCGCGCCGAGATCGCCGGGCTTGGCGAACTGGATGTGTTCACGCCGTCGAAAGATCCACCCTGAGCCGCCCTCGCCCGTGATCGCGCATGAAGCGAACCCCGGCACCTCAGCGCCGGAGTTCTTTCTTCATGCCGGATCAGGGAGCGCGTCCCTTCTCAGCAATCGCCCGGGTTGGAGCACCAGGCCTGGCCGATGCGGGTGCGGGGGCCGCGATCCTTCTTGAAGCCATGGTCGCGACGATCTTCGCGGCTGAAGCGATGTCCCTCGAAGCGGGGGCCGCGCATCTCGTGGCGGTAGCCGGGGAAGGGGTTGCCGTTGAAGTTCTCGCCGGCGTAGCGCTGACGCTTGATCCGGGCGGGACGGTAGCCTTCGTCCGCCTGCCCTGCGTGAGCCTCGACCAGGACGCCTGCAATGCCGGCGAGCGCTCCCAGGATGGCGGCGGTGCGGCGGCCGTCCTTGGCCTCGGCCGAGGAGATGCTGGAGCCGGCGACCAGCGCGATGGCGACGACGGCGGCGAGGGTCTTGGAGAGAACGCTCTTGGTCATGATGGCCTCCTTCAGGGCTGCCGGCGATCCGTCCGCCGATGAATTGACCCTAGAGAGTGCCTGTTCCCGGCGCTGTTCCGCAGGGAACAGGCGCGGGGCGGCATCGCGTTTGCCGGCGGGGCTGTGCGGTCTCGCGCGTTGACCGACGCGCCGCGCCTTACGATGATGCGCGCCATGACGACCGACCAGGCCTCCCCGACCGAATTCGACCCCGCACGGCTGGACGCCTTCCTGCGCCAAGCCCTGCCCGGCCGGGCGAACGGCGCGATGAGCCTGGAGCGGATCGGCGGCGGGCAGTCGAACCCGACCTTCTTCGTCTCCTATCCGGACGCAGGCACGCGGCTCGTTCTGCGTAAGAAGCCGCCCGGCCCGCTTTTGCCCTCGGCCCATGCGGTCGATCGCGAGTACCGGATCCTGAAGGCGCTCGCCGGTTCGGCCGTACCGGTGCCGCCGGTGCTGCTGCTGCACGAGCAGGACGACGTCGTCGGCACGCCGTTCTACCTGATGGAACGGCTCGACGGCCGCGTCTTCCACGACACCGCCCTTCCCGGCGTCTCGGCCGAAGATCGCCGCGCGATGTATTTCGCGATGGCGCAGACGCTTGCCGCGCTGCACGGCTTCGACTGGCAGGCGGCGGGGCTCGCCGATTTCGGCAAGCCCGGCAACTACTATGCCCGCCAGCTCAGGCGCTGGGGCGGGCAGTGGCGCGAGACGAAGACGCGCGACATTCCCGCGATCGACCGCTCCATCGACTGGCTGGAGAGCCATCTCGACGAGAGCGCGGAGACCACGATCGTCCATGGCGATTTCCGGCTCGGCAACCTGATGTTTCATCCCGCACAGCCGCGCATCGTCGCGGTTCTGGACTGGGAGCTCTCGACGCTGGGGCACCCGCTCTCGGACGTCGCCTTCTCCTGCCTGCCCTGGCATTCGACGCCTGAGATGTATTCCGGCATCGTCGGGCTCGACCGCGAGGCGCTCGGCATTCCGACGCGAGCCGAATATCTCGACGCCTACTGCGCCGCAGCCGGCCGCAGCGAGGGGCCGGGGCGCTTCCACCTCGCCTTCTCGCTGTTCCGTTTCGCCGTCATCCTCGATGGGATTGCGGCGCGCGCCAGATCCGGCAATGCGGCGGCCGAGAACGCGGTTGCCGTCGGCGCGATGGCCGAGAGTTTCGCGCTCAGGGCGCAGGCCGTGATCGATGCACAAGACTGAACAGGACGAGGGACGCCATGGATTTCGCCTATTCCGACAAGGTCGAGGGCCTGCGGGCAAAACTGCAGGACTTCATGGACGCCCATGTCCAGCCGGCGGACGCCCAATGGAAACACGAGACGGAAGACGGGCGCTATCCGATGGCGCTGATCGACGGCCTGAAGGCGAAGGCCAAAGCGGCGGGGCTCTGGAACCTGTTCATCCCGGCGCTGAAGCCCGACGAGCCGGGCACGCGGCTGACCAATCTCGAATATGCGCCGCTGGCCGAGATCATGGGGCGGCTCTACTGGTCGTCCGAGGTGTTCAACTGCAACGCGCCCGACACCGGCAACATGGAAATCCTGCACATGTTCGCCACGCCCGAGCAGCGCCAGCGCTGGCTCCTGCCGCTGCTGAACGGCGAGATCCGCTCCTGCGTCGGCATCACCGAGCCCGGCGTCGCCTCCTCCGACCCGACCAATCTCCAGACCACGATCACGCGGGATGGCGACGACTACATCGTCCACGGGCGCAAATGGTGGACCACGGGGGCGCTGCATCCCAACGTCAAGTTCTGCATCGTGATGGGCCTGTCCGACCAGCGCCCCGACGCCGATCCGCACAGGCGCCATTCGATGATCCTGGTGCCGATGGATTCGCCCGGCCTGACGGTGATGCGCAACCTGCCGCTGCTGAACCACATCTCGCTGGAAGGGCACACCGAAACCGATTTCGATCATGTCCGCGTGCCGGCCTCCAACATGCTGGGCGAGGAAGGGGCCGGTTTCGCGCTGGCGCAGGCGCGGCTGGGGCCGGGCCGCATCCACCATTGCATGCGCACGATCGGGCAATGCGAGGTCGCGCTGGAGCTGATGGTCGAGCGGGCGCTGGAGCGGAAGGCCTTCGGCCGCAACATCGCCGAGTACTCCAACATCCAGGACTGGATCGCCGAGGGCCGCATGGAAATCGACCAGGCCCGCCTGCTCTGCCTGCGCGCCGCCTGGATGATGGACACCCACGGCAACAAGGCCGCGCGCACGGACGTCTCGGCGATCAAGGTCGTCGCCGCCCGGTTGCAGACAAAGATCGCCGACAGGGCCATGCAGGTTTTCGGGGCCGGCGGGCTGACCAACGACACGCCGCTCGCCTTCATCTACAGTTGGGGCCGGGCGCTGCGCTTCATCGACGGGCCCGACGAGGTGCATCTGCGCACCGTCGCGCGCACCGAGATCAAGAAACGCCGCGAGAGCAACCGCTCGACCTTCGCCGAGCAGGGTGTGAAGCGGCCTTATCTCAAGCCGGCGGCGGAGTGAGCGGTCCTCAGCGGGCGAGAACCTCGGCCGCGCGTCGCGTCGAGCCTATCGCCTGCCCGGTATGGGAGGCGAGCTGCGCGATTTCGCGGATACTGTCGGGCACATATTCGACCGAGGCGGCGACGCGCTGCATGTCCGCGGAGAGCGTGTCGGCGAGCCGGCGCTGCGTCTCGATATCGGCAGCCGCCGCCTGAAGATCGCTGCGCATCGTGGAGACGGTCGCGCATGCGGCGGTCAAGGCGTGCGAGATCGCCTCCGACACACTCTCGGCGCTGCCGATCTGGGCGGTGATCTGCTTGGCCGTCGCAGCCGCCTGCTCGGCGAGCAGCTTGACCTCCTGTGCGACGACCGCGAAGCCGCGGCCCATCTCGCCCGCCCGTGCGGATTCGATCGTGGCGTTCAGTGCCAGCAGATTGATCTGGCCCGCGATCTCGTGGGTCAGCGCCAGCGTCGCGGTGATGGACTGCATCGTGTCGGCGAGCTGGCGCGTCGAGCCTGCCGCCGCGCCGACCTGGTCGAACGCGCCTTCCGAGGCCTCCTGCGACCGGCGCAAGCCGTCGCTGATCGCTTTGACCGAGGCGGCTATGGAGGAGGTCGCCGTCGCCATCGAACGAACCTGCCCGGATGTCACATCCGCCGACTGCTCGACATTGCCCGTCGCGGCCAGCGTCAGCGCCATGGCGCGTTCGACTTCCGAGAAGTTCTCGTCGAGCAGCGTCTTCAGACGCTCCAGAAGCCTGACGCGGTCCGTGACGTCGGTGGCGAGTTTCACCACCTTGACCGGCCTGCCCCACGGATCGAGCACGGGATTGTAGGTCGCCTGAATCCAGACTTCGCGGCCGTTCTTGCCGATGCGGCGATACTGGGCGCGCTGGAACTCGCCGCTCCGCAGCGAGCGCCAGAAGCGGGCGTAAGCGGCGCCTTCGCGCTCGTCGGGATCGACGAACATCGTGTGATGCCGGCCGCGGACCTCCTCCAGGTCATAGCCGAGGCTTTGGAGAATATTGGCGTTGGCGTCGAGGACATGGCCTTCGAGATCGAAGGTGATAACGCCCTGGCTCTTGTCGATCGCAGCCAGCAGGCTGGCATATTCGGCGGTCTCGCCCTTGCGACGCGTGATGTCGCTGGCGAACTTGATGACCTTGTAGACGCGCCCATCGGCGTCGAAGACCGGGTTGTACGAGGCGTGGATCCAGATCGCCTCGCCGTCCTTGCGAACGCGGCACAGCTGGCCGGAGTGGAACTCGCCCTTGCGCAGATGGTCCCAGAACTCGCCATAGGCCGCATCATCGGCCGCGCCCGGCGGCACGAATATGCGGTGGTGCTGACCGACGACCTCCGCACGCTCATAGCCCACCAGATCGAGATAGTTGTCGTTGACCGACAGGACGCACCCGTCGAGCCCGAACTCGATGACAGCCTGGACGCGATCGAGCGCCCGGAGGCGTTCCTCGGCCTCGCGCAGACGCTTGCGAAAAAACAGATCCATGAGGCGATTGACTGCTGCGAGTGAGGTTTGCGGGGAAACGAAGACAATCCGCAATTTGCCTGCCGCAGCTTACTAATTGCTTTCGCGAACTTCCGACTTGATCTGCGTCAAAGTCTGTCTGCAGGCTTTGGACCCCCGCTCGTGGTGGCGCGCAGTCCGCCCGGCACAGCCAGACGGGGGTAGATGCGGATCATCTCGTCGCGAAGGAATTTCATCGGCACGTCGAAATACGCGCCATGATCGCGCAGATAGTTCATGAAGGCGCGGCCCTCCCCGTCATAGGGCTGCAGCAGCGCGTCGGTACGGCCGTCGAAGGGCAAGGTCGCGACGCCGAGCTTTTCGCAGAGCGTCCGGTTGAAGGTCGGCGAGGCCTTGAGCCAGCGGCCGCCCAAATACACCAGCGTGTAGCCGTGCCAGGCGAAGACGTTGCTGCCGACCGCCTCCATCAGGCGTGGCGTGGCGAGATGGTTCTGGACATCGGCGAGCCCGATCTGGGCCGGGATGCCGACCGCCCGGCAGAGCGCCGCAAACAGCGCCGCCTTGCCGACGCAATAACCCTCGCCAGCCGCCAGCACGTCGCTGGCGCGATAGGTTTGGGCCGAGGCGAAGTCGCGATAGGGGTCGTAGCGCACGCCGTCGCGCGTCGCCTCGTAGAGCAGGCTCGCCTGCTTGGCGGGCTCGGACACGCCGTCGGTGATCCGGCGTGCCTCCGCGATGATCGCCGGATGGTCGCTGTCGATGAATTCGGCGGGGCTGGTGAAGAGCGCGCGGTGGCTGTCCTGCATGGTCAGTTCCGGCCTGTCGTGACGCGGAAGCGTAACATGGCAGGACCCGACAGGGGGCGTGCGCAGGGGACGCAGGCCACCTGCGCATCCGCGCATGGCCAGCAGACAAGGCCTGTGGCTAGTGTCGGTCGCCCTATCCGTCAGACCGCAGGATCCCTCCGTCCCATGAGCCAGTTGTTCGCGCCCTTCCAGCTCGGCGGTCTCGCGCTGCCCAACCGCATTGTGATCTCGCCGATGTGCCAGTATTCCGCGCAGGACGGACAGACCACCGACTGGCACCTGATCCATCTCGGGCATATGGCGCTGTCGGGGGCCGGACTGCTTTTCGTCGAGGCGACGGCGGTCGAGGCGGCCGGGCGGATCACGCCCCAATGCGTCGGGCTCTGGTCGGACGAGACCGAGGCTGCGCTCGCGCGCACCATCGCCGCCGTGCGCGGCCAATCGCCGATGGCGATCGGCATCCAGCTCGGCCATGCCGGGCGCAAGGCTTCCGCCGCACAGCCCTGGCATGGGGGCGGACAACTCGGGCTCGACGCCGGCGGCTGGGAGGCCGTGGCGCCATCGGCGATCGCGTTCGACGGGCACGCCCGCGCGCCGCGCGCGCTGAACGAGGACGAGATCGTGCGGCTGGTCGAGAGCTTTGCGGCCTCGGCCCGGCGCGCGGTGCGGATCGGGTTCGAGGCGATCGAGCTCCACGCCGCCCATGGCTACCTGCTGCACCAGTTCCTGTCGCCGCTCTCGAACCGACGCGAGGACGGCTATGGCGGTTCGCTGGAGAACCGGATGCGGTTTCCGCTCGCGGTTTACGACGCCGTGCGCGCCGTCGTGCCGGCGCATGTTCCGGTGGGTTTCCGCGTCTCGGGCAGCGACTGGGTCGAGGGCGGCTGGGATATCGACCAGACGATCGCCTTCGCGCAGGCGCTGAAGGCGCGCGGCTGCGACTTCATCGACGTCTCGGGCGGCGGCATCTCGGCGGCACAGAAGATCCCGCTCGGGCCGAGCTATCAGGTGCCGATGGCCCGCGCGGTGAAGGCCGCGACCGGCCTTGCCACAATCGCAGTCGGCCTCATCACCGAGCCCGACCAGGCCGAGGCGATCATCGGCACGGGCGACGCCGATCTCGTCGCGCTGGCGCGCGGCATGCTCTACGATCCGCGCTGGCCCTGGCATGCGGCCGCCCAGCTCGGCGCGACGGTGAAGGCGCCGCCGCAATATCTGCGCTCGCAGCCGCGGCAGTACCGCAACCTGCTGACTTGATATGGACCCCGCGCGCCCATGACAGCCTATTCAAGCCTCACCGCCCATTACAGCCGCATCGCTGCGCTCGGGAACGCCATCGGCATCCTGCAATGGGACAATGATGCGATGATGCCGACGGGCGCGGCGGAGACGCGTGCGGAGAGCATGGCGCTGCTGCAGGTCATGCGGCACGACCTCGCCACCGCGCCGCAGATCGGCGACTGGCTTAGCGAGGCGGAGGCGCAGGGCGATCTCGGCGACTGGGAGCGCGCCAATCTGCGCGAGATCAGGCGGGTCTGGACGGTGGAGACGGCGCTGCCGGCCGATCTCGTCGAGGCGTCGAGCAAGGCCGTGTCGGCCTGCGAGATGCGCTGGCGGCAGGCGCGGGCGGAGGCCGATTTCGCGGGGCTTCTGCCGTCGCTGTCGGAGGTCTTAAACCTCCAGCGCCAGATCGGCGTCGCCAAGGGCGAAAAGCTTGGCCTGTCGCCTTACGACGCGCTGCTGAATGACTACGAACCCGGCGGGCGCTCGGCCCGGATCGACGTTCTGTTCGACGATCTCACCGGCTTTCTCCCCGGCTTTACGCAGGAGGTGTTGGCGGCACAGGCGCGCCGGCCGGCGACGCCCGAACTGCCCGGCCCCTTCCCCGTCGAGAACCAGCGCGCACTGGGTCTCAGGATGATGGCGGCGCTGGGTTACGACTTTTCGCGCGGTCGGCTCGACGTTTCGACGCATCCCTTCTGCGGCGGAGCCGACAACGACGTCCGCATCACCACGCGCTATGACGAAGCCGATTTCGACAAGGCGCTGATGGGCGTGCTGCACGAGACCGGACACGCGCTCTATGAGCAGGGCCGGCCGCAGGCTTACATGAACCAGCCGGTCGGGCAGGCGCGCGGCATGAGCCTGCATGAGAGCCAGTCGCTGCTGGTCGAGATGCAGGCCTGCCGCTCCCGGGAGTTTCTTGCCTTCGCCGCGCCGCTGATGCGCGAGGCTTTCGGCGGTTCGGGACCGGCCTGGGAGGCTGACGCCCTGCATCGCCGCTTCACCCATGTGGAGGCCGGCTTCATCCGCGTCGACGCCGACGAGGTGACCTACCCGTCCCATGTGATCCTGCGCTACCGGCTGGAGCAGGCGCTGATTGCGGACGTCATGCCGCTCTCAGCGCTGCCCGAGGCGTGGAACGAAGGCATGCGCACCCTGCTCGGCATCACGCCGCCGGACGACCGGCTCGGCTGCCTGCAGGACGTGCATTGGCCGAGCGGCGGCTGGGGCTATTTCCCGACCTATACGCTGGGAGCGATGACGGCGGCGCAGCTTTTCGAGGCGGCCTGCAAGGCGCAGCCCGATATCCTGCCCGGAATCGCGCGCGGCGATTTCACACCGCTGGTCGGCTGGCTGCGGACGAAGATCCATCGCCAAGGCTGCCTGCTGGAGACCGACGATCTGCTCACGAAAGCCACCGGGAAGCCGCTCGACGCCGGCGTGTTCAAGGCGCATCTGCGCCGGCGCTATGTCGAAGAAGCCTGAGGCGACCGGCCGAACCGCGCATTGGGGTCATGCCTCGCCGGCGCATTGACGCTCCCTGAGACGGCCCCGATAGTCGCGGCCCTTTGATCGCGACCCGATAAGCCATGCCTCGCCCGACGCCGTCCTCCGCCTTGAACCGCCTGCGTGTGCTCGATCTCTCGCGCGTCCGGGCCGGCCCGACCTGCGCGCGCATCTTCGCCGATTTCGGCGCCGACGTGATCAAGATCGAGAGCCCGCCGGGCTTCGACCCCAACGAAAACATGAGCGGGCCGCGCCACGGCTACGACATGCAGAACCTGCATCGCAACAAGCGCTCGCTGACGCTCAACCTGAAGACGCCGCAGGGCAAGGCGATCCTCCAGACGCTGATCGGCACGGCCGACCTCCTGATCGAGAACTTCCGGCCGGATGTGAAGGACCGGCTCGGGCTGGATTTCGAGACGCTGCATGCGCTCAATCCGCGCCTGATCCTGGTTTCGATTTCGGGCTTCGGGCAGAGCGGCCCCTACCGGACGCGCGCCGGGTTCGACCAGATCGCCCAGGGCATGGGCGGGCTGATGTCGGTGACCGGGCTGCCCGGACAGGGGCCGGTGCGGGCCGGCATCGCGGTCGCGGACTCGGCCGCCGGGCTCTATGGCGCGGTCGGTGCGCTGGTCGCGCTGCAGGAGCGCGAGGTCTCGGGTCTCGGCCAATGGGTCCAGACCTCGCTGCTCGAGGCGCAGATCGCGATGATGGACTTTCAGGCGGCGCGCTATCTGGTCGAGGGCAAGGTTCCGCCGCAGGCCGGCAACGATCATCCCTATTCGACGCCGATGGGCGTCTACGCGGTGCGCGACGGGCACATCAATATCGGCGTCGGCGCGGAGGGGCATTGGCGCTCCTTCTGCGGCGCGATCGGCCGGCCGGAGCTTGCGGCCGACCCGCGCTATGACAACATGGAGAAGCGCCTCAAAGCGCGGCCCGAACTGCGCGAACTGATCGAGTCGATCCTCACAACGCAGGACGCGCAGCATTGGCTCGATGCCTTCGAGGCCGCCGCCGTGCCGGCCGGGCCGATCTACACTGTCGACGCGATGTTCGACGACGCCCAGGTCAAGCATCTGGGCATCGCGCAGCCCGTCTCGCACCCGGTCATCGGCGATTACCGGGTGATCGGCGAGCCGGTCGGCCTGTCTCGGACACCCGCCGGCATCGCGACCCCGACGCCGGACGCAGGCGACCACAACGACGAAATCCTCGCCGAACTTGGCTACGACGCGGCCGCGATCGCAGCGTTGCGCATGAGCGGCGCGATCTGAAGGAGCCCGACCCGATGGACGACGAGATCCTCTACGATGTGAAGGATGGCATCGGCACGATCACGCTGAATCGCCCGCAGGCGCGCAATGCGCTGACTTTCGCCATGTATGAGCGGATCGCCGCAATCTGCAGCGACGTCCCCGGCCATGGCGCGCCCAAGGTCATCGTGATGACAGGGGCGGGCGAAAAAGCCTTCGCCGCCGGCACCGACATCTCGCAATTCCGCGCGTTCGAAAAGCCCGAGGACGCGCTCGCCTACGAGGCGAAGATCGACCGCATCCTGACCACGATCGAAAGCTGCCCGATCCCGACCATCGCGGCGATCTCGGGCGCGGTCACGGGCGGCGGGGCAAGCATCGCCTGCGCCTGCGACATGCGCATCGCGACCGCCTCGGCCCGCTTCGGCTTTCCCGTGGCGCGCACGCTCGGCAACTGCCTCTCCGCCAAGAGCTATGCGCGCCTCGTCGCCCTGCTCGGTCCCGCGCGCGTCAAGGACGTCGTCTTTACGGCCCGGCTCGTCGAAGCGCAGGAGGGCGAACGCGCCGGGCTCTACAACGAGGTCGTCGCCGATCACGCCGCGCTGCTGGCGCGCGCCTACGCTCTCGCCGCCACGATCGCCGGACACGCGCCGCTGACGCTGCGCGCCACCAAGGAGTCGCTGCGGCGGCTGGCGCAGGACGGCGCGCAGGCCGAAACCGACGACCTCGTGGTGATGTGCTACACAAGCGCCGACTTCCGGGAGGGCATAGAAGCCTTCCTCGGCAAGAGGCCGCCGAACTGGACCGGGCGCTAGGCCGGCTTCACCGGCGGGGTGCCGTGGGTGTGAAAGCTCTCGATCGTTTCAGCCCCCAGGCCTGGCCCTTCTTTCGCTCGGTTTCGGTCCAGGTCACGGTCTGCCAGTCCGGATCGAGGATCAGGCGCGCGCCGGCATTGGCGATCTCGATGCGGTTGCCGGCCGGCTCGTAGACATAGAGGAAGAAGGTCTGCTGGACCGCATGCTTGTGCGGGCCGGTCTCGATATGCACCCCGTTCTCGAGGAAGATGTCGGCCGCCTGCAGTACATGCTCGCGCTGGTCGGCGGCATAGGTCAGGTGGTGGAAGCGCCCGGCCGTGCCGGTGTAGTCGCGCGTATAGGCGATGTCGTAGCTCTTGTTGTTGACGGTGAACCAGCAGCCGCCGACCTCGCCCGAATCCAGCACGATCTGCTCGGTGACGCGGCTGCCGAGCGCTTTCGGCAGGAAATCCCGGATCGCCGCGACGTCGCGCGCCAGCAGGTTGACGTGATCGAGCCGGCGCACGGCGCAGCCCCGGCCATGGTTGCGCTGGGGCTGGTTCTTCAGCGCGGGCTTCTCATGCAGCGGTGCGACGTATTTGTTCGTGTCGAAATAGATTTCGAAGACATGGTCGTCCGGATCGCGGAAGCGAAAAGCACGGCCATGGCCGAGATCGCCCTCGACCCAGCCGATGCCGGCGCCCATCGCCTCGATCGCCGCCACCCGTCGTATCAGCGCCTGCTCGCTCGTCGCGCGATAGCCGATATGCCCGACGCCGGTGGTCTTCGACGCCGTCAGTTTCAGCGTGTGGAACTCATAATCATCCCAGGCGCGCAGATAGACGCTGTCGCCCTCGCGGCCGCTCTCGGTCAGCCCGTAGACGTTGACGAAGAAGTCGAGGCTGGCCTCTGGCTTGTCGGTCAAGAGCTCGACATGGGCGAGATGGGCGATGTCGTGGCTGGGTTCGGCCGTCATCTGCGCTCAGCCTTCCGGATCGTCGCGATAGGCCAGGCCGGCTTTGGCCAGCCCATCGCGCATGCCGTAAATATCGAGTCCGAGTTCGCCCGCCGCCAGCTTGCGGCGCTTGTCCTCTTCGTTCGCCTCGCGCTTGGCGCCGGCCTCGGCGACGCTCGCGGCCTCCAGACGCGGCACGACGACGACGCCGTCATCGTCGGCCACGATCACGTCTCCGGGACGGACCAGCGCGCCGGCGCAGACCACCGGCACGTTGACGCTGCCCAATGTGGCCTTGACCGTGCCCCTGGCCGAGATCGCCCGCGACCAGACCGGAAAGCCCATTTGCGTCAGGTCGCGGACGTCGCGCACGCCGGCGTCGATGACGAGGCCGATGCCGCCGCGCGCCATCGCCGAAGTCGCCAGAAGGTCGCCGAACATGCCGTCGGTGTTGTCGGCGGTGCAGGCGACGACGAGGATGTCGCCCGGCTTCATCTGCTCGATCGCGACATGGATCATCCAGTTGTCGCCCGGCTGGGCCAGCACGGTGACGGCGGTGCCGGCGATGCGCGCGCCGGCATAGATCGGCCGCAGATAGGGCTTCATGAGGCCCGAGCGGCCCATCGCCTCATGGGTGGTCGAGACGCCGAAGCCAGCGAGCGCGGCGATGTCGCCCGCTGCGGCGCGCTTGTCGGTGCGAATGACGACGGGGGTCACGCCAGCGTCTCCAGCGCTTCGGGAAAGAGGCGCTGATAGGCCTCGCCATAGGTCATGGCCTTGCCGGAATTGCGCCCGCCCTGCATGCCGCGATTGAGCGCGACGCGTTCGTAATAGGCCCAGAGATGCTTTTGCGCAGCGAGTATCTCGAAGGCCTTGCGTTTCGCCTCCCAGACCTCGTCGATGTTGAGGATGACGTTGGGCCTGAAGTTGCACTGCTCGGGCTGGTGCGGCTCGAACAGGAAGAGCGGTGGGGCGGCATAGGCTCGCTCCGGATCGGGCTTGTGGCCGGCGGCCTGGGCGATGATGCGGGCTTCCTGCGCGAAGCGCGTCGCCTCCGGATGATCGACATTGTAGGGGTCTTCCAGCGCATGCGTCAGGACGAAGCTGGGGTTCAGCTCGTGGAAGATGTCGATCGCACGGTCGAGCATCGCCTCCGTGGTGCGCAGCGGATAGTCGCCTGCGTCCATGAACTCGATCTCGGCACCGAGCATGTCGGCCGCGGCCTGCGCTTCCTCGCGGCGCTGCGCCTTGACGTCCTCCATCTTCACGCCCGCCTTCTTCCAGGCGAACTGGCTTTCGCCACGCTCGCCATAGGACAGGCACAGGATCTTGACGCGCATTCCGCGCTTCGCGTGCAGCGCGATCGCGCCGCCGGCGCGCCAGACGAAATCGCCGGGATGGGCGGTTATCACCAGACCCGTCTTCTGCAGGCTCGGCATGGGCTCGGACATCCTCTTGCAAAACACCTATTCGGCGGCGCGCAGCATGTCGGCGCGCAGAACGCGGGCCGGCACGAAGGCATGGCCGTCCATCAGGATGCGGGCGGTGCGCAGCAGGCCTGCACGCTCGACCACGGGCTGCTCGGCCGTGCCACCGACCGTCAACCGCACGGTGAACTCGCCGGTGGGGTGCTCGACCGATATCGAACGCTCGCGGCCCTCCGGCATCGTCACCACCGATGCCGCCGGCGAGCCGGGCAGTGCGGCCGCGGTCGCAACCGTGACGGCAGCGAAGACGCCGATCGAGGCATGGCATTCATGTGGGATGAAGCTGCGCGTCGCGATTGCGCCGCCGGCGATCGGGGGCGCGACCAGCGCGATCTTGGGCACGACCTTGCCGGAGACATCGCCGAGATTCATCAGCGGGCCGGCGGCGAGCCTGATCCGCTCGATGCGGGCCTTGAGCCCGGCATCCTTGTCCAGTTGCTCGCGCGGCTCGTAGCCGGTGCGCCCGACATCGCTGGCGCGCAGCACGATGACGGGCATGCCGTTGTCGATCAGCGTGCAGGCCACGCCATCGACGACGTCGACCGCGTTGCCGGTCGGCAGCAGCGCGCCACAGACCGATCCTTCGGTCCCCAGAAAGCCGATCGCGATCGGCGCGGAGGTTCCGGGCACGCCGTCGATGCGAGCCTCGCCTTCGACGGCAGCCTGCCCTCCCCCGGTCTCAATCACGAGATCGGCGATGGTGCCGGTGTTGAGGGTGCGGACCCGGACAGTGGTCGAAGCGCCCGTCACGGCGACCAAACCGCGCGCGATGGCGAAGGGCCCGACGCCGGCGAGAATGTTGCCGCAGTTGGGCGTAGTATCGACGGTGGCGGTCTCGATCCCGACCTGCGCGAACAGAAAGTCGATATCGCAACCGGCCAGCGTCGACACCGATACAATCGCGACCTTGCTGGTCAACGGATGCGCGCCGCCGAGTCCATCGACCTGGCGCTTGTCGGGCGAGCCCATCAGCGCGAGCAGGACGGCGTCGCGCGCCGCGGGCTGCGCCGGCAGATCGCTCGCCAGAAAATACGCGCCCTTGGAGGTGCCGCCGCGGATCAGCATGCAGGGTATGGCGGTTTGCATCGGGCCTGGCCTCCCACCGTGCTGGTGGCTCGGATCATCAGCACGGCGCTGACGCCACGGCGATCCTGTCATGACAGGATGGCCGCGAATGATTTTGCAATCAAATGATCAGTTTGAAGCGATTGCTGAGCGCGATGCAGGATTTGGTGCTTGCAGCATGGGATCTCGACGAGGTGCTCTCGACCATCCCTGGCGAGCAGGCCTTCCAAAAGCCCAATCCGCCCTGTCCGTTGGTCAAGGGCTGAGTTGACCCTTCTCCTCTCGGGGGAGACAGTAGCATCGCGCAGCGCCGACGGATGAGGGTCGTGCTGAACCAAGACCCGCCAGACCGTCTTCGCGCCTTTACTTCCCTCATCGGACCCGGCTTCGCCGGGCCACCTTCTCCCCCGAGCGGAGAAGGAAGCTGCCGCAGGAGCCCGCCATGACCAACCGCCAATGGCGCCTCGCCTCGCATCCGCGCGGCGTGCCCGATCTCGAGACGTGGTCGTTGCACGAGGCGCCGATGCCCGAGCCCGGCCCCGGCCAGATCCTGATCCGGACGCAATGGCTCTCGCTCGACCCTTATATGCGCGGGCGGATCAGCCCGTCGGCCAACTATGCCAAGGGCGTCTCGGTCGGCGAGGTGATGCAGGGCGGCGGCGTCGGCGAGGTCTTGACATCGAACCATCCCGACTGGAAGCCCGGCGACATCGCCGAGGCGATGACTGTCGGATGGCAGGAGCACGCCGTGCTGACGCCGGACCTTCCGGGCGCGGCGAAGGTGAACAGGGTCGATCCGGCGCTGGCTCCGCCACAAGCGACGCTCGCCTGGCTCGGGATGCCGGGGTTGACGGCCTATGTCGGCACGTTGGAGATCGGCCGGCCGAAGCCCGGCGACACGATGGTCGTCTCGGCGGCGTCGGGCGCGGTCGGGCAGATCGTGGGGCAGATCGGCAAGCTCTGCGGCGCGCGCGTCATCGGCATCGCCGGCTCCGACGAGAAGCTCGCCTGGTGCCGCTCGGTCGGCTTCGACGAGACGATCAACTACAAGACCACCAACGACATGGCGGGCGTGATCGCGGCGCTGGCCCCGCAGGGCGTCAACGTCTTCTTCGACAACACCGGCGGGCCGATCCATGACGCAGTGCTGCGCAACCTTGCTGTCGCCGCGCGCGTCGTGATCTGCGGCCGGATCGCGCTGGCCAATGATTTCGAGCAGGAGGACATCGGACTGCGCGCCTCCTCGCGGCTGATCGTGACGCGGGCGATGATCCAGGGCCTCGTCGTCTTCGACTGGTGGCACAAGCGCGAGGAGGCGATGGCGCGGCTGGCCGCATGGCATCGCGAAGGCAGACTGGTCACGAGGGAAGATGTACTCGACGGCTTCGAGCGTGTGCCCGAGGCCTTTTTGCGGATGATGGCGGGGCGCAATTCCGGCAAGCAGCTCGTGCGGCTTTGAGCGCGGGCGTCGCCACGGCTCAAGCCTCAGCCGCGCCGCTGGCCGGCGTGGCGTGATCGACCTGACCACCATCGTGATGGAGCCTCTGGCGACGCAGGTGCTGGCCGATCTCGGCCGCACTGTTCCGGCGCGTACGCATGGGGCTAGGCTTCGCGGCTGGCGTGCCATGCGCTCGACCTTGGAACGAACCATTCCGCCGGCGAAGACGGCACGAAATCCAAGGTTGGCGGGTCGTCGCGATCACAGGGCGCAAACACACCCGGTCGCCGCGCCTGCCGGCGGGGCCCGGTCAACTGGGGCGCGAGATGGTGTGGACGCACTGAAGAGCGCTGGCGAGCTCGACCGCAGCCGAGATCGACAGCTTCGTCCAATCCATCTGTCCGACGAAGCCGTGGTCGCGGAAGATGTGGTCTTGCTGGAGCGAGCGAAGATACCCGTCCATCCCCCATGAGCCGAAGCGCCGTTTGGCGACGTGTTGCGATCCGATGATCGTGACATCGCGATGCCGCGGATCTCTCTCGATCCGGACATAGGTCGCCAGCACGGAGAGCTGGTCGCCCTCGAGAATCTGTACGAACGCCGCTCCGTCGAAGATGAGATAGCCAGTGATCCCCGAGCGAGCATTGTTGCGACAGGACGCATCGACAATATCGCGCAGCATCTCCATCGGGTCGTCGACCCTCGATGCGTTCAACGAGGATGCGTAGGCGAACTGGAAAACAAGCGGCTCGGACATCGATTCAGCGGCTTGACACAGGAGGTGACGCATCGACGCGACGACGGCTACGTTCCCCGAGGGTCTCACGCTCAGGCGACCCTCGACCGGTCCCTTTGGAAGCATGTCAATTTTGCCGTCTGCGATCAAGCGCTGGACCTTGGCGCGACGGCGGATCGGCCGGTCCGTCACCCTTCAGCCGCCTCGCGGAATGCTCCCACCATCCTGCAATCCATATGGAGGTCGCGCATCTGCGCCGACGCTTCGATTTGACGCGCGGCTGGACAAAGCGCTAGCGCGTCATCAGCGAATACATCAGCATTCCGTTCATCAACAAAAGAACCGCAACGATCGCGGTCACGATCGCCAGATGCCACCCCCCAACCCTCATCTCGCCCATGATCCGTCTGGATCGGCAGATCGACAGGAGAGGCACCAGAGCGAAGGGGAGCTGGAGCGCCAGAACGACCTGTGTGGCGACCAGAAGCGCGCCCGCCTTGTCATTGCCCTGATGGAGCAGGAAGGCGCTGGCCGGCACGATGGCGACCAGCCTGGTCGAGAGCCGCCTCGCCCAGGCGGGTATGCGCCAGCGGATGAAGCCTTCCATGACGACCTGGCCGGCCATCGTCGCGGTAAAGCTCGAACTGAGCCCGCAGCACAGCAGGGCGACGGCGAACAGGGTGGGGGCCAGCGGCGACATCAGAGTCAGCGCGAGCGTGGCATGGATGTCCTCGAGGCTGAGCGCCACCGCGGCCGCGCCCTGCCGATGCAGCGCGGCCGCTGCCAGGATGAGCAGCGAAGCGTTCACCAGCAGCGCGAAGCCGAGCGCAATCACCACGTCGATGGTGGCGAAGCGCAGGGCCTCCCGCTTCTCCGCGATCTGCGTGCCATAGGCCCGGGTCTGGACGATGGCCGAATGCAGATACAGGTTGTGCGGCATGATCGTCGCCCCGACGATGCCCATGGCGAGATAGAGCATTTCGGGATTGGCGTGGAGCGGCGGAGCGCTCGCAAGCGCCTCGAAAGCGTGGCTCCAGTTGGGCGCTGCGAGCACGATCTGGTAGCCGAGACTGAACGCGACCACGATCATCAGGGAGATGATGAAGGCTTCGATCCAGCGAAACCCCTTGCTCTGGAGCCACAGGACGACCAGCACGTCGAGCGCGGTCAGAACGACCCCGACGTCGAAAGGGAGGCGGAACAGGAGGTTCAGCGCGATCGCGGTTCCGAGAATTTCGGCGACGTCGGTCGCGCAGATCGCGATTTCGGCGGTGATCCACAGCCCGAAGGAGGTGCGTTTGCCGTAGTGGCTCCGGCAGGCCTGCGCCAGATCCTGTCCCGTCGCGATGGCGAGCCTCGCGCACAGCGACTGCACGAAGATCGCCATGATGCTCGAGACGACGACGACCGACAGCAGGACATAGCCGAACTTGATGCCGCTGCCGAGCGCTGTGCCCCAGTTGCCGGGATCCATGTATCCCACCGCAACGAGGTAGCCCGGCCCGAGAAACGCTACGAAGCGTCGCGTCCACAGTCCACTCTTGGGGACATGAATAGTCCGGTATACTTCGACGAGTGAGTGTTGATTGTCGGGAACGGCGGCCGATGACGCGATATCTGAGCTCTGCGATGCGGGATGGTTCATGGTCGGCCGCGCGGAATCTCTCTCAGATCATTCTGTGACGCAGCGAAAGACGATGTCAAATTTGAATGCGCTGCGTCATCGCGGCACGCATTAACTGCGTGGATTGCGGCGCGTTTACATCCCGTTCCAACTGGTACAAGATAGCCATCAAAATAAGTCTAGGGGGAAAACAGTTCAAATGGCTCCGACAACGATCGCTATCGTTGACGATCACCCTTTGCTTGCCGAAGGGCTGGCTGCCGTATTGGGCCGATACGATCACCTGAGCGTTGTCGCCATGGGAAGCAAAGCAGACGACGTCCTGAATATCGTCGATCACTGCCGGCCCGACATAATCCTCGTCGATCTCAACATGCCCGGCGACGCCTTTGCGGTCCTCAAGGAGATCCGCCTGCGCGCCTATTCCACCAAGGCGATCGTCTTCACCGCCTCGACAAGCACCGATCACGCCGTCAGCGCACTCGCTGCCGGAGCCGCCGGTTTCGTGTTGAAGGGCAGCCAGTCGGCCGAACTGGTCGATGCGATCGCGGCCGTCGGTCGCGGCGAAGTCTTCATCACGCCCTCGTTCGCGGCCAAGGTCATTGGCGCCCTGCAGGCGAAGGAGGCGGAGAAGCGCGCCGCCGAGCAGCTCAAGCTCAGTGTGCGCGAAGAGCAGATCGTCCGCCTTCTGCTGGTCGGCAAGCAGAACCGCGAGATCGCGATCGCGCTGAACCTGAGCGAGAAAACGGTCAAGAGCTACATGAGCAGTCTCATGGCGAAGCTGAACGCGCGAAACCGGCTTGAGGTCGTGATTGCGGCGCAGAAATTCATGCCGGCGGATCAGGAGCGTCGTCGTGGCCAACCGACGCCGTGAGCGATCGCGCCCTGACCGGTAGTCGGACGCGCAGGACCATGCCGCCGCTGTCGAGCCGGGAAATCGTCAGCGCCCCTCTCAGCGCGTTCACCCGCGTGCGCATGCCGCGCAAACCGAGCCCGTCACCGACCACGAGGGCCGGTCCGGCATGCCCTCCATCCTGGATGAGCAGCAGCAGATTGCCGTCCGAGAAGCTGGCCTCAACATGCTGGCCCAGACCATTGGCATGCTTGTAGGCGTTCATGAGCCCTTCCTGGATGACGCGGAACGCGCAGATGCGGATCGCCTCGGGCATCTCGGCAGGAAGGTCGGCAAACCGCCGGTTGACCTTCGTCCCGGTGTTGCGCTCATGGTAGGAGACCGCCGCCTCGATCGTCGCCAAAGGCGGCAGATCGCGGATATCGGGCAGCACAAGCCCTGCCGACAGGTTTCGCAATTCGCCGAGCGTCTGTTCGATCAGCGGCCGAAACTGGCCAGCGCCAGCGGATCGGGCTGGCGCGCGCGCTCTACGGCAACCCCTTTCTCGTCGTCATGGACGAGCCGAACTCCAATCTCGACGGCGAGGGCGAGGCCGCCCTGACCAGAGCGATCGAGCAGCTCAAGGCGCGCGGGGCGATCGTGATCATCGTCGCCCATCGCCCGAGCGCGCTCGCCGCCGTGGATTTCGTCGGCGTGATCCAGGCCGGCAAGCTCGCCGGTTTCGGGCCGAAGGACCAGATCATCAAGCCCTCCTCGGGAGCGGCCGCGCAACCCGAACCGAGCAGGCCGATGGCCGGCCTCCCCAAGGCCTCGCCCTTCGGCTCGCAGTTCGAAGCTGAACGGGTGTCGGCATGATCGACGTCAAAGCCGCGCGGCAGTCGGCCGATACGCCGCTCTCACCCGCCCAGATCCTCGCCCGCAGCGAGCAGGACGCGCCCCTGCCGATGCGCTGGCCGGGTCTGCTCCTCGCCATCATGGCGGCGGCCATCGCCTATGTGCAGGGTCTTGCCGGCAAGAGCCAGGCCGCCACGCCGCAGGACGAGGCGCAGCCCCAGCAGACGGCCGGCGAGGCGACCGCCGCGGTGGCGCAGGAGACGCCCGACGTCGCCAAGCCGCCGGCGCAGGTGGAGCCCGAGGACGAGACCGGCTCGATCGGCGGCGAGAACCAGCGCGCGATCGGCTCCGGCCAGCCGGGCCCGGCCGTGCCCGGCCTGCCCGATTATCTGAACATCGATTCGCCGGCGTTCGATTTCGAGCAGCTGCCGCTTCCGGTGGTTGCGGGCATCAGGCCGCCCCCGGCCTTTGGCGAGGATGCCAGCAACGACAATGGCCGGTTCTTCGCCAGCGGCGCGGCCGGTATCGCCCTGACGCCGACGATCAACGCCGCAGCCGCCGGAGGCTCGGGCGGCGTCGGCATCGGCGAGACCTTCATCACGGCCGGCTTCACGCTGCCGCTGCGCCCGGTCGAGCCGATCGCGCAGCCCGAGCCCGACCTGCCGGACCCGCGCGACGACACCCCCGATCCGCCGGCTCCCGAGCGCAACCGCGCACCGCGGGTCGCGGGCGCGCTGCGCCTGGCCGATATCGGGCCCTGCCAGGCCTCGCTGCTGACCGCGCTGATGCTGCTGGCGGGCGCGAGCGACGCCGATGGTGACACGCTCACACTGCGCAAGCTCACCGTCTCGCACGGCACGCTGACCCAAACCATCGAGGGCTGGCTCTACCAGCCGCAGGCGGGCTACTTCGGGCAGATCACGCTCAGCTACGAGATCAGCGACGGGCAGGCCTTCGTCGCCCAGAGCGCGTCCTTCGACGTCGTCGAGTTCCTCCGGCTGATCGGCACGCCGCAGGACGACATCCTGATCGGCAGCGAATGCCGCGACCATATCGAGGGCCTCGACGGCAATGACCTCATCGAGGGGCGCGGCGGCAGCGACATCATCCTCGCCGGCGCGGGCGACGACGTCATCTATGGCGGGGCCGGCAATGACCGGATCATCGCCGGCTCCGGCAACGACGTCGTCTTCGGCGGGGCCGGCAACGACATCATCTATGGCGGGCTCGGCAACGACTGGCTGCATGGCGAGGATGGCGACGATGCGATCTACGGCGAAGAAGGCGACGACTGGCTCACCGGCGGAGCCGGCGACGACCTGCTCGACGGCGGGGCCGGCAATGATCGGCTGGATGGCGGCGCAGGTCACGATCGCCTGGTCGGCGGCGACGGACATGACAAGATCGTCGGCGGCGAAGGCGACGACGTCATCCTGGCGGGAGACGGCGACGACATCGTCGATGGCGGCGACGGCGATGACAGCATCGACGGCGGCACCGGGCGCAACACCATCCTGACCGGGTCCGGCAACAACAGCGTCGTGGCCGGCAATGGTGGCAACGTCGTGATCGGCGGCACAGGCGTCGATACCGTGGCGCTCGGCTCCGGCGACGACGTGGTGCGCGCCGGCGGCGGCGACGACATCGTCGATGCCGGAGCCGGCAGGAACGCCGTCTTCGGCGAGGATGGCGACGACCGCCTCGTCGGCGGCGATGGCGACGACGTGCTGGACGGCGGGACGGGGCGCGACGAACTGGTCGGCGGCGCGGGCCAGGACCGGCTCGTCGGCGGCGACGGCGACGACCTGATGGATGGCGGAACCGGGCATGACGTCGTCGTGGCCGGGACCGGGCGGGACACCGTCATGGCCGGCGACGGCGACGACGACGTCGATGCCGGCGATGGCAACGACGTCGTGCTGGCGGGAGCCGGCAATGACCGCGTCGAGGGAGGTGCCGGCAACGACATCCTCCTCGGCGAGGCGGGCGACGACTGCATCGAGGGTGGCGAGGGCAACGACAGGTTGATGGGCGGGGTCGGCCAGGACGAGTTGCATGGCGGGGCCGGCGACGATCATCTGGCGGGCGGCGAAGGGCGCGACAAGGTCTATGGCGGCAGCGGCGACGACACGGTCATCGTCGATGCCGACTGCGCCGACGACGTCTATGCCGGCGGCTCAGGCACCGACACGCTCAACCTGAGCGCGCTCAGGACCGGCACCGTGGTCGATCTGGTCAAAGGCGAGATCAAGAGCGCCGAGGCCGGCACGGACACAATCGGCAGCTTCGAGGTCGTCATCGGCGGCTCCGGCGACGACACCTTCGTGATCGGCAACAGCGCGACCACGGTCAGCGGCGGCTCCGGCAAGGACAAGTTCAAGTTCGAACTCGACGGGCGCGACGCCGAGGAGGACGCCGAGGAACTGATCCACAGGATCCTCGATCTCGAGGTCGGGGACCGGATCATCGTCAGCCAGTACACGATCCGCCAGGACGACGACCGCGACGATGACGACCATGGCGACCAGGACGACTTCGCGCGCATCTATGGCGACGATGGCGACGACCGCCCGTTCCGCTTCCGCATCGAGAAGGTCGGCGAAACCGAATCGACCTTCATCGACGTGCTGATCGAGAATGAGGGCGAGAAGGACTTCTCGATCGAGGTCAGCGGCAATCACCGCTTCTATTACTACAGCTAGCCGTCACAGCGGAGCGAGCCATGAACGCCCACAACTTCGACCGCACCCTCTTCGAAAGCGCGGCGGCCATCGCAAAACCGCCCGTGAAGAGCTTCTCGCTGCGCGGTCACGTCGTCTTCGGCGCGATGCTCGCGCTCGGCCTCGTCATGGGCTGCGGCGGATGGGCCGCGACCGCAAAGCTCGCCGGAGCCGTGATCACGCAAGGGTCGGTCAAGGTCGACCAGAACCTCAAGGAGGTGCAGCACCGCGACGGCGGGACGGTTCAGGCGATCAATGTCCGCCAGGGCGAGGTCGTCGACGAGGGACAGGTCCTGTTCCAGCTCGACGATGTCCAGATCAAGACCGAACTCTCGATCATCCGTCAGCAGCTGGCCGAGTTCCTCGGCCGCAGGGCCCGCCTCGTCGCCGAGCGGGACGGCCGCGACACGATGCTGGATCCGCCGGGCCTCGGCGATCTGAGCGAGGAGGCCGACAAGATCATGGCGGGCGAGCGCCGCCTGTTCGACGGCAACCGCCAGAACCGCACCAGCCGCCGGGAGCTGCTCGAAATCACCATCGTCCAATCGGGCGAGGAGGTCAAAGGCCTCGAATCCCGTTTCGCGGCCAAGAAGGAAGAACTGCGGCTCGTCGAGAGCGAGCGCGAAAAATACCTGAGCCTGTTCCAGAAGGGCTTCGTCGACGGCGTCAAGGTCTTCAACATCAACCGCGAATGGGCGCGGTTGCTGGGCGAGCGCGGCGAGATCGAGACGATGATCGCCCGCGCCAGGCTCAGGGTGAACGAGGCCCGCCTGCAGATCATCGCGATCGACGAGACCGCACGCACCGAGGCCCAGCGCGAGCTCACCACCGTCGAGGCCAAGGTCGCCGAACTCTCCGACCGGCGCTTCGCCTCCGAGGACCGGCTGGCGCGCTCCGTCATCCGCTCGCCCGTCGCCGGAACCGTCAACGAACTCAGCGTCTTCACCGTCGGGGGCGTGATCACGCCCGCGGCGCGTCTGGCCACGATCGTGCCGCGCACCGCAAACCTGCTGGTCGAGGTCAAGGTGGCCCCGGCCGATATCGACCAGGTCCGCGAGGGCCAGGCGGCGCGGCTGCGCTTTGCCGCCTTCGCGCGCAACACCACCCCCGAGATCCCCGGCCGCGTCCGCCACGTCTCCCCGGCGACGAGCAAGGACCCCCAGACCGGCGCGCCGTTCTACATGGCCGAGGTCGAGATCACGCGCGAGGAGGTCTCTGCCCTGGAGGGCAAGACGCTGGTGCCCGGAATGCCCGTCGAGGTCCTCATCACCACCGAGGACAGGACAGCGCTCTCTTATCTGATCAAACCCGTGCTCGACCACGCCAATAAGGTCTTCCGCGAAAGGTGAGGCGAACCGCCATCATCGACTGCCCCGGCAGCCAGATGCGCTGCCGGAGGCCACGGCGTGTGAGCCGCATCGACGAGAGGTGTTAAGACGCCGTTAACCATGATCCAATAATTCATCAATCGCGGACCGGAGACGTCCAGGCGTTCTCGAAGGTAGGGACAGCCATTGAAGCGTGCGCTTGAGCACAGAACGGCAGCAGCGCCGCTGCTCGGCCTTCTGGTCGCGGTCTCGCTCGGATGGCCCGGCCAGTCCGCCGCCCAGACGATGGAGGCTGCACTCGGGCGCGCCTATGCCGGCAACCCGACGCTGAATGCGCAGCGTGCGGCGGTGCGGGTGACCAACGA
>FWWL01000428.1_pt1 | contig 91779 bp, 88 predicted proteins | sample 2228331 | NCBI WGS metagenome assembly FWWL01 (sample SAMEA103939775, study PRJEB20133) | metagenome | reverse complement strand
AACGCCATATCAGAGACTCATTAAATGTAATGAGATATATAAGATTAAACATAGTTGAGTTAAGGATGAGGATGGATGAGATAATGGAGTAATTATTTAAAACTGTTGGGGTAAGCAAAAAAGAAATAAACAGGAGACAAGTTATTTTAAAAAATGATAAAATATTTGCAAGACACTTATTTTTATATCTAACAAGGATAAAAACAATGTTATTTTGGAAACATGATATTTTGAACTAACACAAAATATAATTATTGTATTTTAATTTTTAATTTATGATATGAATATTCTTGAAATTAAAAAGTATTTATTAAAATTAAAAAAAGAATATCAGATTTCAAGAAGTTTTGATTTATTATTTTTTTTTGTTGAACTTTGTGAAAGAAATTTTAAAAACCAACAAATTATTGAGTCAAAGTTTGAAACCTCACTTCCCTTCGGCAAAAGGGATATAACTGCAAGATTTACCCATTCTTTACATCTAATTAATAAACATGAAATCAAGTATCGTGGAATGTTAAGAATAATAAATATGTTAAAAATTGTGAACTTTCCGTATAATTTATTACAAGAAATTTTTGAAGCTCTTGCTAACGAATGGAAAATATTACCAGATACTCTTTTAACTGTAGAATGGAATATAAATAAGGAAAAATTTGAAAAATTTACTATTTATATGCTATGTTATAAAATGTTTAATAAAAAGATATCTAAAGTTTTGTCAAAAAAACTTAGAATACACCAGTCCATAATAGAAAATTTAGCTAAGAAAGTAGATTCTATAGCATTGGATTTATTTGAAAATAAAGATGTATCTTTAAAAATATATAATAGAGTTAAAAGTACAGAACTTAACAAAAATGAGAGTAGTTATTTATATTATTTTAATTCAGCAAATATAAGAAAAATTTTAAGGGTTAATAGATTATTTTCTAGAGAGAAATTGATTTTACAAAATCACAGAACCCATTTTATTTTTAAAAATAATGGCCTCAACTTTTATGATTTTAAATTTAAAGACAAATTAAATGCTCCAAAAGAAATAATCAATTTTCTTTCTAAAAGAAAAATCAATGTAATATCTATAGATGAAAATGGAGATTTATTTGAAGCATATTTTCATTAGTTTATATAATATATTAAATGATTTCTGAAATACAGAAACTAAAAATAGCACTTACATCAAACTGTACCTTAAATTGCACACACTGTAATATAGATAAAAATTCAAATCTAAACATATCTTATCAAAATGCCACAAAAGCAATCGATCTTATTCTCAACTCAAATGGTAAATTTAAAAGGCTTGAACTTTATGGAGGAGAGCCATTTTTAAGGTTTAATCTTCTTAAAAAGATTGTTGAATATGCTCAAAAAATCGCTCACAAAAATAAAAAAAATCTTTCAATACATATAGCCACAAATGGAACTGTTATAAACGAGGATATATTAAACTGGCTTAAAAAAACAAATGTTTTTATCGCTGTAAGCTTTTCAGGAACTAAAGAAAGTCATAATCTTAATAGAAGATTTAAAAATGGCTCTGGAAGTTATGAAATTGTTTGGTCTAACATTGAAAAAATATTTAACAGTATTGGTAAAAAAAGATTTGTATGTATATACTGTGTACATCCAGATTTTGCATCAAGAGCATTTAACGATTTTAAAGAAATAATATCAACAGGAATAAGAATTATTGATATAGAGTGTGTTCATGGAGCTGGCTGGAAAGATAAAAATTATAATGAATTTGAAAAACAATTTCATCTGATAAACGAATATATACTGAAACTCTCAAAAAGAAACATAAATATTTTTCATGAAGCATTCATAGAATATATCAGAACAAAAGACTTAAACACTCCTGCCTGCCCTGGATATATGGATATGGAAGTATATCCTGACGGAGAAATTGGATTTTATCCATATGCCTTTATTGATTATGAAAAAAGCAAAAGAATTATATCAATTGGCAATATAAGTAAAGGAATCCAAAAAAGATATATTAAATGTAAATATCTATCACCTATTTGTAAGAGTTGTGTTGCAAACTATTATAAAATCGAAGGACTTTCAGATGGTTCAATTGCATATGAAATAAGAAATTCAATGATAAAAAAGTTATTCAAAAAAATAATAAAAAACCCAAAGTTATACAAAAAATATATAACTGAACTTATTGAACTTACAAAGTTTTTTTATGAATGCTAATATGAATGATTTTGTGAAAAAAAATTTTACTCTCATAAAAAAAATAAATAAAAACATTGATGAAAAACTTATAATTGAAAGAATAAAAAATATAAAATGGGATTTAAGTTTATATCCTAAAACCTGTGAAATTACTGTAAATACAAAATGTAACAGTAAATGTATTTTCTGTTATTCAGAAACAGAAATATTAAAAAATGATATAAAACCTTCTCTTGATGAAATATACAAGACTCTTTATATTGGCAGGAAAAACGGAAGCTGGATAGCCGTGATAATAGGAGGCGAACCGACACTTAGAAAAGATATAGGAAAAATAGCAAATTTTGCCAGAAAACTGGGATATCCTTGTATTAAACTATGTACAAATGGATTTAAACTTGCTGATAAAAAATTAGTAAAAAAATTAAGAGATGATGGTTTTAATATGTTTGATATATCAATTCATGGTTATAATGAAAAAATTCATGATAAACTTGTAGGGATAAAAGGAGCTTTTTCCAGAATTATGAAGGCAATAGAAAATCTTAAAGAACTTGGTTGTGAAATAGGTACAAACCAGGTTATAAACAAAATAAACTATTCAACATTTCCTGAATTTATGGATTTCACTTACAATAAAATTGGAATAAACTATTACAATATCATCTACGAACATTATATAGGACAAGCAAAATTGAATGAGTCAATTTTAAAGGTAAAAATTTCTGAGATTGTTCCTTGTATAATCGAAGGTCTTAAAGTAATAGAAAGAAAATCTCTTCCTTCTTTCGCAAGGATATTAGTTAATATTCCACCATGTTTTTTACCTCAATATATAAATATCCTTGATAACTGAGAAAAAAATAAAAATTTAACACCACTCCTTGTTGGAGATAAAATAATAAATATGAATAAAATGAAGGAAAAACAAAGTGTATATACATCAAGATGTAGTAAATGTATACTTTATGAGAAATGTAAAGGATTTGATAGAAATTATATTGAAAGATTTGGTGAAGGAGAATTCAAACCCATAAAGAAAATTAAGAAACCCAAAATAAAAACAGTTTATGAAAAATAAAGAAGTTGATTTCGAAAAAGTAATATCACATATACACTCATACAGATATATGTGCTATCCACCACATTATCCACTTATTGATGTGTGGAAAGAAATCAAAGAAAATGGAATTAAAAACTTCGAAAATAATATAAAAAAATATTTTAAAAATTCTAAAAGAGAAATTGGAGTCTATGTAAATGTTCCTTTTTGTGCAACCAAATGTAGTTTTTGTTTTTTGACAATATATCTTTACTCAAATAAAGATTACGTAAAAAAATTTATCGAAGGACTAAAAAAAGAAATATCAATTTACTCAAAACTTCTCTCAGGAAAAAAAATAAAATCTATATATATGGGGGGTGGAACTGTTAGTATATTCAATCCAAATGAACTTGATGAGATATTTAAAACACTTGCCGGTGAGTTTAAATATGAAAACAAACTTCAGTTTTCAATTGAAACATCTCCTGATTTCATAGATGAAGAAAAAATATACTTATTTAAAAAATATGGAGTAAATCTTCTAATGCTCGGAGTTCAAACATTTAATCAGAAAGCAATTAAAAAATTCAACAGACTACAGAATGTCAACTCAGTAGAAAAAAAAATAAAGATGATAAAAGATAATAGAATAAAATTTAATATTGATCTAATATGTGGACTTGATACCCTTGATGAAAAAAAATTTATTGAACAGGTTAAAAGAGTAATTAAATTAAGACCTGATCTAATCCATCTTAATAAATTTAAACCATCAAAATCTTTGGAACATAAAAAGCAAATTGAAAACCTACAGAAAAAGGGAATTGAGTTTCTTGCAAAAAATGGATATAAAATTTTAGATGAAGAATCTGCTGCAATCAATAATTTTAGTGGCAACATTCAGGGAAATATGGATTTCTTAATTAACTCAAATATCTTAGGAATTGGACCAGGCTCAATGGGACACATAAATTCAAAGTTCAGATATTTTAATCATCTCAATATTAACAAATATCATGAACTTCTAAATCAAAATTTGCTTCCCTTACAAAAATTATTAAGAATAAATTATAAAGATGAAGCTGAGTTTTATCTTTTGACATATATATTTAATCAAGGGATAAATATAAAAGAAGCTCAAAATATATTTGAAAAAGAACCACTTTTATATCTTAAGAAAAAAATTATTGAATTATTAAAACAAAATCTTATAAGAAAAGCAAACGAAAGTTATATAGCAAAGGAAGAGAAGTGGTTTGAAATAACCAAAAGTTTATATAATTTAAATTACATAAAAGAAATTGCAGATAAGTATGGTTTTTATGAAAGCACTAAAAACACTTGAAACCATCAAGAAATACAACTGGCCATATTTCAGAACAAAAATTTGTGAACTTACCCTTAATTATAACTGTAATGCAAGGTGTATTTTTTGTTATAGTTTTCCTGAAGCTGGAATATGGAAAGAAACACCACCTCTTGATATAAAAACAGCGATAAGATATATGCTTCAATCATACAAATCAGGCTCAAGAATAATTCAAATAATTGGTGGCGAACCAACTGTTTATCCAGAACTTCCAAAAATAGTTGAAGGAGCAAAAAAAATAGGATATTCTATAATTCAGATAGTTTCAAATGGACAGAAGCTTATAGATTATAGTTATATAAAAATATTGAAGGAAGCAGGTTTAAATTCCATAACGTTTTCCATTCATTCTTCTAATGAGAGATTGCATAATTTGATTGTAGGACTGGATGATGCCTTTAAAAATATTCTTAAAGCAATAGAAAATGCAATAAAACTTGACATTTATGTAACAGCTGGAACAGCAATAAATGCACTAAATTATAAAAATGTTCCTGCTCTTGTAAGATTCTTACATTCAAATTTTGGGATAGAATCATATCATTTAATAGCTCTTCATTTCATAGGTGGAGGAAATAAGAATATTAAAAAATTAAAGGTAAGTTATACACAAACACTGCCATATTTAAAAGAAGCACTTTTTTATCTTGCAGAACAAAAAATACTTTCAATATCTCCTATTTTAAGCAATTATCAACCATGTATTTTACCAGGATGCGAGCATCTTATATCAGATTGGCAAATTCCTTTTAATGATGATGACCTTTACCTTCCTGAAAAAGTTTACAGAGAAAAAATGTATACAATGATAACAAATACCCTTAGAATGAAAGGGAAAAATTGCAAAAAATGTATATATTTTAAAATATGTGCAGGTTTTGAAAAAAAATATTTTGAGGTTTATGGAGATAATGAGTTTAAACCTCTTAAAAGTATAGCAAAATCATTACCAATAGCTGTTTTTTACAAAAGATGAAAAAGAAATATGCCATAATATTATACAGTGGTGGAAAAGATTCTCATTATACTGTTTATTATGCTATTAAAAACAATTATGAACCTATTTTAATATATGTAAATGGAGGAAAGTATCACATAAAACTTTTTAACAATCTTTCACTACTAAAAATAATAAAACAACATATAAAACTTATGAATATTAAGAAATACTATGAATACAAAATAAATCAATTTATAAAGATCGACAAACTACCACAGAAAATATTTTCATTTTTGATAAATAAATTAAAAACACAAAAAATTAAACTAAATGAAGTTTTTTTCTTTTTTTCATTTGATTATAATGAAACATCGAGAGATAAAAAACATAACAACATTATTAAAAATTTACTCAAAAAAAATAAAATAAAATATTTTTCTTTTAAGAAAATAATTAAAAAAGATAGCTTTATCTCTCCAATAAATCTTTGCAAAAAAGCTAAAATAAAATCAATAATAATTTCAGTAGAAAAAGTAGAAAATAAAGTAGTTCAAAAATTTTTAGGAAAAGAAATAAACGAAGATTTCATAAAATATATCAAAACAAATAATTTAGATGCTAATGATTATCAAACTTTAGTTTTAGAAAGCCCACTTTTTAAAGGATACAGATTCAAAATATTAACTTCAAAGATATCAACTTTTCCAAAAACTAATTTTACCTTCCTAAAAATAAAAAAATGGAAAATAGAAAAAATTAAGTAATGTTTAAAGAAATATTAAATAGATACTTTTTTAATTATCATGGACCTACAGATCATATAATATCTATAACTAATAAATGTAATAATAATTGCAAATACTGTATAACTAATTCTACCAAAAATGGTTTTTCAATGAATGCAAAAACAGTAAAAAAAGTTATCGATTTTATATTCACAATTCCTCAGGAATCATATTATATTGAATTTACCGGCGGAGAACCATTTTTAAATACTGATGCATTGGAATATGCTATAAAGTACGCAAAAAATAAAGCTGAAAAACTAAACAAAAAAATTCATTTTTCCATAGTTTCGAATCTTAAAGAGCTTACAAAAAAAGAAATTAAGCTTATTTTAAAATATAAAATAACTGTATGCTCATCACTTGATGGACCTTCTTTCATACACAACCTCACAAGAAATAACACATATCACAATGTTTTAAAAAATTTAAAAAAATTGATTTATTACTCAGAAAGAAGATTAATTGAAACTCCAAATATAATAACAACAATAACTAAAAAATCACTTGAGTATCACAGAGAAATAGTGGATGAATATATAAAACTTGGAATAATGAGGGTTCAACTGGGATATCTTGAACCATATGGTAAAGCCATAGAGAACTGGAATGAGATAGGAATAAACCCAGATGAATACTTCGAATTCTATAAAAATGCTATTAATTATATAATTGAAATTAATAAAATCAGAAAAATCCCTGTTTATGAAAAAGGGTTATATTTATTAGTTTATGATATTTTAAATAATAAAAAGCCAAGACAAAGAGCAATAGATATATATCATAGGCTTGCTTATGATGCCTATGGAAATATCTATCCTTCAGATGAAGCAAGAATTATCGGAGAAAATGGAGATAAAGTATTTTTACTTGGAAATGTGAATGAAGGATTTGAAAAGATTTTAAAAAAGAAAAAGACAAAGATATTAATGCTCGAAAACTTTCAGGAATTAACAAGACCACTTTGTTCAAGATGTGAATACTCTGATTATTGCAGGGTGGCAACTTACTTTAATTATATAACTCAAAAATCATTTTATGGTAATATGATAACCAATGAAAGATGTAAATTATTTAAAAAAATCTTCGAATTTATTTTTCAATTATTAAAAGAAAAAGAAACACTAAACATACTTAGGAACTGGACTAAGATATATTAGTAAATAAATGCTAAAATATAGTTTATGATTAGAAAAAAGATAGATATAAAGGTGAGTTTTCACTGTAATAATAAATGCGAGTTCTGTGCTCAGGGCCATAAGCGGGATTTCATAAAACCAAGAACAAAAAAGGAAATAATTGAGGCTCTTAAAGATGGAAGAAGAAAAGGAGCAAATAGTGTTGTATTTACAGGTGGAGAACCATCTTTACATCCTCATATTCTTGAAGCAATAAAAGAAGCTAAAAAACTAAATTATGAATATATCCAACTTCAAACAAACGGTAGAACCCTTGCCATAGAAGAATTTGCTAGAAAGATAAAAGAGGCCGGAGTAACTGAAGTAAGTCCTGCACTTCACGGTTCAAAACCAGAAATACATGATAAACTAACCAACTCACCGGGAAGTTTTGCTCAAACTGTTAAAGGTATAATTAATGTAAAAAAACTTGGGATATATGTACTTACAAATACAGTTATTACTACACTCAATTATAAAGATTTACCTGAGCTGGCAAAGCTTTTTGTTTATCTTAAAGTGGATCAGTTTCAGTTCGCCTTTGTTCATATAATTGGAACTGCCTGGGAAAATAGAAAATGGATAGTTCCAAAGAAAACTGATATTATGCCTTATGTTAAAAAAGGACTTGATACGGGAATAAAAAATGGAATCAAGTGTTACACAGAAGCTATACCATACTGCTTTATGAAAGGATATGAAGAATGCGTTGCTGAAAAAAATATACCAGAAGGTCCAGTAGTTGATGCGGATGTTTATGTTGAAAATTATGGGGATTACAGAAGAAATGAAGGTAAAGTAAAACACCAAAAGTGTGAAAAATGTGTCTATTATAAAATATGTGAAGGACCATGGAAAGAATACCCGGAAATTTTTGGATGGGATGAGTTATCTCCTGTACTAAAAAAATGAGCATTTATTTTGAAAAAATCTCTAGAAATAAATACTTTTGTTCAGATGATTTTGGAAATAATTTAATAGTAACAGAGAAAGAATTTAAAAAAATAATTTCAAATAAAAAAAACTATTTGGCAATAACAGGAAAAAACAAAGTAGAAATCAATATAAAAAGTAGTTTAAAAACGTATTTTTCATTAAATAAATACCTTTATCAACCACCATCACTTCATATAATTGTATTAACCTTGAGATGTAACCATAAATGCACATACTGTAGAACAACAAATAATAATTTTAAAAATACCGATATGGATTTGAAAACACTTAAAGCTACAATTGACTTTATATTTTCAACTCCAAATAAGAATATAACCATTGAATTTCAAGGAGGAGAGCCTCTTATAAAATGGAATCTTATAGAAAAAGCAGTTGGATATATAAATGAAGTTAATAAAAAATATTCTAAAAATCTTTTAATAAGTATTGTCTCAAATTTATCACTTATGGATGATGAAAAACTGAAGTTTATTATTAAAAACAACATCTCAATATGTACATCAATAGATGGGCCTCAATACCTACACAACGCTAATAGATTATATTTTGGGGGCTCATCATATGAAAAAACAATATACTGGTATAAAAAAATAAAAAAGATTATGGAAAAAATAAATAAAGGGGAAAATGACTCCCTACCTTCAGCATTAATGACAACTACAAAATTATCATTAAAATATCCACAGGAAATAATAGACGAATACAGGAAATTAAACACCGGCGGTATATTCATAAGACCACTTTCTCCAATTGGATATGCTAAAAATGTCTGGCATAAAATTGGATATGAAGCAGATGAATTTTTAAGTTTCTATGAAAAGGCAATAGATTATCTACTAAAAATTAATCTTAAAGGTGAAAAATTTGTGGAAAGAAATGCAGCAATAAAGCTTAAAAAAATATTATTTAAAGAAGATCCTAATTTTCTTGATCTAAGAAGCCCCTGTGGAGCAGTTATGGGTCAACTTGCTTATAATTATAATGGTGATATATATACCTGCGATGAAGGTAGAATGGTTGGAGCTCAAAATGATTATACATTTAAAGTTGGAAATGTTTTTAAATCTATATATTCCAAGGTTATAAAATCAAAAAATTGTAAAAATTGTATTTCAGCATCAATTCTTGAAAACCAGGTTTTATGTTATAAATGTGCTTTTAAACCTTTTTGTGGAGTGTGTCCAGTATTTAATTATGAAACATCAAAAACTTTAGCTGGTTCTTTTACTTCTTTTTACTGGTGTAAGATAGAAAAGGGAATATTCAAAATTTTGATTGATAGACTTGGATCCGATAAAATATATAAAATATTTCTAAGGTGGTTTGATGCCTGATATATCTGTCTGGAATAAATGCAATAACAAATGTATAATGTGTACAAATCCTAAAGAGTATTCCTCTTCTACACCAAAAGGGAATTATGATTTGAAGTCTCAGATAAAAAAGCTTGATATGTATCTAAAAGGACAGAAGGTTTTTGTCCATTCATCGAAAAATGATAATTATATCAATCTTACTGGCGGAGAACCAACACTCCATCCACATTTCCTGGTACTTTTAAAATACATAAGGAATAAATTTCCACGAACTCCAATAACCCTTCTTACAAATGGGAGAAGATTTTCAGATCTTTCTTTCACTAAAAAATTTTGTGCAATAGCAAAAAGACCTTTTACAGTAGCAATAAGTTTCCATAGCTATAATAAAAAAACTTTTGAAAAAATTACAGCGATAAAAGGTTCTTTTAATCAAACTCTTACTGGAATTGAAAATATTATTAAAAATTTTGAAGGGGAAATAGAAATTAGAATTGTAATTCATAGCTATAACATAAATGATATTGAAAAAACTATTTTATTTTTAAAAGAATTATTTTGCGGTCACAAAAACTGGCATATAACCATAATACATTATGAGATTGAAGGAGTTGGGGAAAAAAATAAAAATAAGATTTTATTAAAACTTTCCAGATCAGTAAAAAAGTTAATAGAAATAGAAAAAACATTAAAACAAATTCCATTCAGGCTTTATCACTTCCCATTATGTATCTTACCATCAAGTTTAAAGAAATATGCATGGGCAACACTTGGTGAAGATGAAATTGTTTTTACAAAAAAATGTAAGGAATGTAAGCTTAAAAAAAGATGTGTTGGACTTATGAAAAGATACTTCGAGCTTTATGGAGATTATGAGCTTAAACCAGTTAAATAATATTCCATCTTATTTATCAATCTTTGCACTTATAAGCTATATTCTTTGGGGAATAAACATCAGCAAAGAAGATTTTGAAACAGGAAAGATAAGAAATTCAAAAATAATTCTTGGACTTAAGATTGTATCAGTTATTATCTTATTGCAACTGATAAATACCATAGCAGGATATACTGGAAATTCTCAGATATATATTAAAATAAATTTTTATAAAGACTATATAATAAACCTTCTTTTTGCCTTTTCATTTTCAATAATTTTATGGTATGGCGAAATCTGGCCTGCAGGAGATGCAAAATTCTTTATATTAAATCTTATGTTTCTCCCTTTAATCATATACTCACTTCCCGATTATCCCGGATATCTATGGATATCCACAATGATAAATATATTTGTTATTGCTGGTATTATTTCAATATACAGATATTTAAAGGATAATATAGTTTTATTGAATTCAAGAAATCTTGATGCTTTTAAAGAAGTAAAAGAATTTTATATAAACAAAATTAAAAAGATAAATCTAAAATCCAGAGAAACATTCATAAGAGCTTTTGGTATCTTTTCAATATTTGTATTTAAACAGACTTTTTATCTTATTCTATACAACTCAATATTTAATATATTCAAAAGAACTGATATATTTTTCTTCATAATGTTTTTTTTATGGCCTAAAATAAGAATTTTACTTGTATCAAAAATCTGGAATTATATTATGTTCTCACTGTATTCTCTAATAGTAGTTATAATACTTCTTTCTGATAATCCTCTTGGACTTACAAAATTAATTCTATCAAGGGCATTGAAAAATACACTCACCTTTGGATTTATCTTTGCATTTGGAAAAATCATATTTGAACAGATAATAGAAAAACATAATACTTTTTATGCATCAAAAAATGAAATAGTTCCTGGAATGGTACTTTCATCAAAAGAACTCAAAATTATTAAAGAAAATCCTGTATTTGATGGACTTTTTGAAGATTCATTTAAAGATGGTCTTGATCAAGAGCAGGTAGAAGCTTTAAAAAAATGGATGGAAAATCATCCAGATAAAAATGTTAAACTGGAATTTGTTAAATCAAAACCATTTGCATATATTATTTTTATAGGGTGTATAATCGAACTTATATTACAAAAAAATATTGTCAAGTTCATAAGGTAGGACATGAAGAAAAAGGTTGTTATATTTCTTGGGTATGAGTGTAATAATAACTGTGTCTTTTGTATAAATGCAAATAGAAGGAATAAATATCCTCCAAAATCAACAACTCAGGTAATAAAAGAAATATATACCGCCTGTAAAAAAGAAAAGGTTGATATAATTGAATTCATTGGTGGAGAAACTACAATAAGAAATGATTTTTTTCAGATAATATCAACAGCAAAAAAACTGAATATTCCAGATATAGTAATAGCCACAAATGGAAGAGCATTTTCTGATTTGAATTTTACAAAAAGAGCAATTAATTCAGGGCTTTCTACAATAATATTTTCAATTCATGGTCATAATGCAAAACTTCATGACAGTCTTACAAGGGATAAAGGTTCATTTACGCAGCTTATGAAAGGAATAAGAAATCTCAAAAAGATTGGTTTTTCAAATATAAATGCAAACACAACCATTGTAAAACAAAACTACAAAAAACTACCTCAAATAGCAAAATTACATATAAAACTTGGTATCAGAAATGTAGAGTATATATTTGTCGACCCTCAATACGGTGGTGCATACAATGACTTCTTTAAACTTGTTCCAAGAATTTCAGATGCTGCCCCATATATAAGAAAAGCACTTGATATTGGTAGAGAAAAGGGATATATAAACTGGCATATAAGATATGTACCATTATGCTATTTTAAAGACTATTTAAACCAGATAAGTGAGCTTCTTGAAGCAAAATTTTTTAAATCAAAGCATTGGGCTCCTGATTTCAAAAATGATGATGTGGTAGAAAATAGAAAAAAGTATGCCAGAAAAAAAACAGAAAGATGTAAAGGATGTAGATTATATGATATATGCGAAGGAATGTGGGTAGAATATTTAAAGCATTATGGAGATAAAGAATTAAAACCTATAAAATGATAAAAAAACTTATTATATATCCTACGTTAAGATGTAATATTAAATGTAATTATTGCTTTTATAGAAATAATTACTCCCACAAACTTTCACTTGAAAATTTTAAAAAAGCATTTAATAAATTTATAGCTATAACACAAAATCCATCTGTTGTATTTTTAGGTGGGGAGCCTTTTATAATCTTTAAAAAAATTAAAAGAATGATAAATTATATAAAAAAAATCAATGATAATATTCCAATAACAATATTCTCTAATGGAACATTTTTAAATAAAGAAATCTCAAATTTTATTAAAAAAAATAACATAAAACTTGTAATAAGTATTGATGGAGATAAAGAAACAAACGACAAATTTAGAAATTTTGTAAATAATAAATCAGTATATGACTATGTAATAAATAGAATTAAAAAATATAATCTTGAAGAACTTTCAACTTTAAATATGGTTGTTAGAAAAGAGAGTATATCAAAACTTTCAGAAAATATAAAAAAGCTCTATAATGAAGGTCTTAGAAGTATTGGCTGGAATATTGATTACTCAGATAATTGGAATGAGAAGGATATTAAACTGATAAAAATAGAACTTAAAAAAGTTTTTAACCATTATCTCAAACTTTTAAAAGAAAATAAGGAAATTTATGAAATATCCAATAGATATGAAATTATTGAGTATCTAAAAAATAAAACAAAACCAGAATGCGGAAATCTCATTTTAATGCCCGATGGGAAATTTATTTTATGTGATAAACTTATAAACTCAGGCTTTGAAGAATACTTTATCTTACCTCAAAATGATATTGAAAAATATAGAACAAACATTTTTAAAAAATATCAGGAATATAAAACAGCTAATCTTTTTTGTAAATTTGGAGTTTTTATTTATTATAGATATCACAAAAAATTAACAGGAAAAATGCTTGAAAATAAAATTAAAACAATTTTCAAGATTCAAAATGCTATAATAGAAAATACGTTGAGGCAATTTAGGTTTTTAATGAAATTTAAAAGCTTTAAGGAGAAACATAAAATATGAGCGATATAAATGATTGCTATGAAATACTTTTAAACTATGTATGTAACTTAAACTGTAGTTTTTGTTCCCAGGGCAATTATAATAAAAAAATAATAATGACAAAAGAAATGATTTTTAAAGAAATATATAAAGCAAAAAAAGAAGGATACAAAAAACTTGGTATAAGCGGTGGGGAACCGACAGTAAGAAAGGATCTAATAGAGATAATAAAATTTGCTAAAAAAGTGGGATTTAATTTTATAAGAATCCAGACAAATGGAATATTACTTTCAGATTATGAATATGCAAAAAAATTAAAAGAGGCAGGACTTACATTTTGTAAGTTTTCAATAACTTCAAATAATCCTGAAATACATGACAAACTTGTATCAATGAAAGGAGCATGGAAAAGAGTAATTAAAGCTGTTGAAAATATGAAAAGGCTTAAACTAAGAATGGGGAATAATATCCTTATCACTAAATATAACTATAATACTCTTCCTGAAATTATAGAATTTCTAATGAAAAAAGGAATCACCAATTTTGTTGTAATATATCCAATATATGAAGGAAATATGCATTTAAACTATAAAAAACTCGGAATAACACTTGGAGATTGTAAGCCATATTTTTTAAAAGCAATAGAAAAAATGGAAAAGCTAAACATGACAAATGAGATACTTTTTTTAAATGTACCTCCTTGTTTTCTAAAAGGATACGAAGATAATGTAATAGGACTTGCCGCATTTAACACTGTAGTAAAATCACCCACAGGAGAATTATCAAACCTTGATGATAATTCAAATTCAAATAAGGTTTATGGTGAAATATGTAAAAAATGTATATGGAAGGGTAGATGCAAAGGTGTTGATAAATATTATATTGAAATATTCGGTTGGAAAGATTTTATACCAATAATAAAAAAAGAAGATAGGAAAAAAACAAATGAAAAAATATTAACAGATGATGAAAGATGTTTGATTGAAATACTTAAGAAAAAAAACAATGCAACTGTTGAAAATATAATCAAGATTTCAAAAAAAATACCTTTATGCCAGAACTGTCAGGATGCAAATAACATAATAAATGCTGCTTCAAGACTAGCAGTAAAAAACATAATAAAAATAGAATTTAAAAAAGGGAAATATTATTTTAAACTTTTATGAAACAAAAAACTCTTTATATATGCGGTTTTGGACTTTATGAAAAACAAATAACACTTGAAACTATTGAAATAATAAATAAATCAGAAATTGTTATTTCTCCAAGCATATATAGAAAGTCTATTTTTTCCAAAAAACTAATTTCTGTTGGTAAGTTACCAGTTGAGAAAATAATAGAACTTTTAAATAAACTTTTTAAAAGATACAAAACAATAACATTCATAGTGTATGGTAATCCTGGATTTTTAAATTCAATAACCGTTGATATAAAACGAGTTTTAAAAGATGTTAATATATTTATTATCCCCGCGGTATCCTCATTTGATTGTATAATAAATCTTTTAGAAAACCTAAACCTTATTAAATCTAATTTAATAATCTCAAACTTAAATCATTCAATTGACCTTAATCCAAAATATGACATGCTACTTTTCAGTGGAGAAGTTTTGAAATCTAAAGAAAAGTTAGAAATTTTTAAAAAAAGGTTTATTAAAAAATATCATAAAAGACATTATTTCTTTATAATTGCAGTAAAAGATTATTTTTATAATAAAAATTACTTACTAAAAACAACAGTAAAAAAATTAGAAAAGGATATATTTAAAATCGAGGAAATGTCAACAATTTATATTCCAAGAATAAAAAATGAAAAAAAAAGAAATATATATAACATCGATAGGGCTTAATATTGAAGATATATCAGTAAAAGTAGTTAATTTAATAAAAAATTCAAAACTACTTATTACAGACTTTTTATTTAAAAAAGATGAAAATATTATTAAAATAATAAATCCAGATATTGAAATAATAAATCTAAGTGATATTCATCCAACTGAACATAAAGAATTTGCAGCTTTTTTATTTAATGAAATATATAAATATCTTAAAAAATATGACAGAATTATTATTTTAACTAATGGTAATCCACTTTATTTAAATCATACATATATAATTTTATATAAGATGCTTAAAGACAAACTCAAAAATACAAAAATAGATGTAATACCATCAGTTTCATCCTTTGATTATGTTATAGATAGAATTGTAAAGTTAGGAGGAGGTTTAACATATAGGATATATACATATCCTTTCAACGAAATATTCAAAAATGATGCTGGAGTAATAATTTTTAATCCAAATAATATTTCAAGCTATACTTTTATTGAAATTAAAAACATGCTAAGAAATTATCATCAAAATCATTATTTTTATCTTATTAGAGTTAAAACAGTATTAGAAGAGGAAGAAATTAAAAAATTCAAAATAAAAGACTTTATAAAAATAATAAAAACTCTGGATAATAGAACTACATTATATATACCACCTTTAAATAAAGAAGGGAAAAATATAAAATGATATAATGTCTTTAAAAGGAGAAATTATGGAAAAAGTAATAAAGATAAAAGAGCTTGCAGCAAAATATAAAAAAGATATTATTAATTTTGCTATTAAAATGGTACAGACACCAAGTTTTTCCACAAAAGAAGGAAAGCTTATTAAACTAATTGAAAATGAAATGAGAAAATGCAAATTTGATAAAGTAAGAATAGATAAAATGGGAAATATCATAGGTTTTATTGGAAATGGTAAAACTAAAATAATGATTGATGCTCATATAGATACTGTTGGTATTGGGGATCCAAAAGCATGGAAAATAGATCCATTTAAAGGAGTTATAAAGGATGGAAAAATCTGGGGAAGAGGAGCAACAGACCAAAAATTATCTATGGCTTCAATGATATATGCAGGTAGGATAATTAATGAACTTGGTCTTGCAAATAAATATACCTATATTGCAGTAGGTTCTGTTCAGGAAGAAGACTGTGATGGACTTCCTTTGCTTCATATAATAGAAAAAGAGAAAATAAAACCTGATTATGTAATATTAACAGAACCAACAAATCTTTCAGTTTATAGAGGCCACAGAGGAAGGATGGAAATAAAAGTATCAGTAAAGGGAAAATCCTGTCATGCTTCTGCTCCAGAGCGAGGAGATAATGCTCTTTTAAAAATGAGTTATATAATTCAGGAAATCACAGAACTAAATAATAGATTAAAAATAGATCCATTTTTAGGTAAAGGAACCATAACAGTAACATACCAGGAGGTTAAAACTCCTTCTTTAAATGCAGTTCCAGATGAAGCAACAATATATCTTGATAGAAGACTTACAAAAGGTGAGGACAAAAAGCTTGCAATAAATCAAATAAAAAATTTACCTTCAGTAAAAAAATATAAAGCTCTTGTTGAGATAGTTGATTATGAAGCAATTAGCTGGAAAGGATTGAAGGTCCATCAGGAAAAATATTTTCCAACTTGGGTTACAGAAGAAAATCATCCACTTGTTAAAGCTGCTATTAAAGCATGCGAAATAGCTACAGAAAGAAAAGCAGTCGTAGATAAATGGATATTTTCTACAAATGGAGTTGCAACCGCAGGAAGATTGAGAATTCCAACCGTAGGATTTGGGCCCGGTAACGAAATATATGCGCATAGTGTTAATGAGAATATGCCAGTTGATCACTTAATTAAAGCAACTGTGTTTTACTCAACAATAGGAAGATTATTAACAGAGGGGAAAGTATGAAAAAAATCTTATTATTCTGTTTTGGCTTTTTATTTTTAATTTCCTGTAAAAATGAAGATAAAAATAAAATAAAAAATATAAAAACTTATGAAATAAAAGGAGTTAACATGGAAAAATTATTAAATCCAGAACTTTGTAATGAAATATCTCCGCAAAGTTTTAAGGTAAAATTCAAAACCACAAAAGGAGATTTTATTATTGAGATAAAAAGAGAATGGGCACCAAAGGGAGCTGATAGATTTTATAATCTTGTTAAAAATGGTTTTTATAATGATGCGGCTTTTTTTAGAGTAATTCCAGACTTTGTGGTTCAATTTGGTATTAACGCTAATCCTGAAATTTCAATTAAATGGTACAATCAAAATATAGAAGACGATCCTGTTAAAATTTCAAATACAAAAGGAACCATTTCTTTTGCTACACGAGGTCCAAATACCAGAACAACTCAGATTTTCATAAACCTTAAAGATAACACAAGACTTGATTCTATGGGATTCTCACCATTTGCAAAAGTTATAGAAGGAATGGAAATAGTTGAAAAGCTGTATGCAGGATATGGAGAAGGAGAACCTTATGGTCAGGGACCATCCCAGCAGAAAATTCAAATGGAAGGGAATAATTACCTAAAAAAGAACTTTCCACTTCTTGATTATATAATTTCAGCAGAACTAATCGAAGAAATCTAAATCTGTAAAATATACTATAATATAATTGTTGTAGTTCTTTTAAAATAGTAAATGGTGTTTAGGATTTTGAGGTAATGTATGAAAATTGGTAGAAGAAGGCTTGCAAGGATCAACTGTTTTAAATCACTATATTTATACGATGTTGGTAAAATACCACCGGAGGAAATTCTTGAGACATATATACAGAATCTTGAAAATCCTGGTTTAATGAAAGAGACTTCTACAATGGAATTTTACAAAACTCTTTTTCTTACAACTATAAATAATATTCAAAAGATAGATGAGATAATAAAAAACTCTTCTCAAAAATGGGATTTTGAAGGAATATTTCCTGTTGATAAAGCAATTTTGAGAATGGCAACTGCAGAAATGATCTTCTTAAAAAATGAAGTTGCAATAGTTATAGATGAAGCAGTTGAAATATCCAAAATGTTTTCTCCAAATGAGGAAAAGGGGCCAGATTTTATAAATGGGGTTCTTGACACAATTGCTAAAACAAATGTGATTAAATGAAAAGAGAAGAAGCCCAGAAAAGAATAGATTATTTAAGAAGTGAAATAAGAAGACATGAATATCTTTATTATGTTTTGCAAAAACCAGAAATAACAGATTATGAATTTGATCTTCTTGTTAAAGAATTAAAAGATCTTGAAGAAAAATATCCTGAATTTTACGATCCAGCTTCTCCCACACAAAGAGTAGGTGGAAAGGCAAGTTCTGATTTTAAACCTGTAAAACATAACCCACCAATGCTCTCCCTTGAAAATTGTTATAATGAAGAAGAGTTTAAAGAATGGTACAAAAGATTGTTAAAAATAACAGGAAAAGAATTTGAAACGATTGTTGAGGTTAAGATAGATGGGCTTTCATGCTCTGTGGAATACGAGGATGGTGTTTTAAAAAGAGCTTCTACACGTGGAGATGGAGAAACTGGAGAAGATGTTACACTAAATGTAAAAACAATAAAATCACTACCATTAAAAATAGACGCTCCAGAAAAATCTTATATTGAGGTAAGAGGAGAGGTTTACATAGATAAAAAAGAGTTTGAAAAAATAAACAAAATGGAAATGGAAGCCGGCAATGAGCCATTTTCAAATCCAAGAAATGCAGCAAGTGGTTCATTAAGACAAAAAGATCCTTCAATAACAGCTAAAAGAAATTTAAAATTTCTTATTCACTCATATGGACAGATAAAAGGATTTGATGAACCGAAAACTCAACTTGAGTATCTTGAGCTATGTGAAAGGCTTAAACTTCCTACAAATAAAATAAGAAAACTTTGTAAAAAAATAGATGAGGTTATTGATTTTTATCATAAAATTGAAAAAAAAAGACATGATCTTGATTTCGAAATAGACGGTGTGGTTGTTAAGGTAAATGATTTTTCATTACAAAAAGTTCTCGGTTCAACTGCTAAAAACCCAAGATGGGCAATAGCATTTAAGTTTAAAGCAGAACAGGCAAAGACAAAATTAAAAAACATAATTTTTTCTGTAGGAAGGACAGGAATAATAACACCTGTAGCTGAACTTGAACCAGTCAAATGCGGGGGAGTTGTTATTTCCAACTCAACACTTCATAATTTTGATGAGATAAAAAGGCTTGGAATTAAAATTGGAGATAGTGTAATAGTGGAAAGAGCTGGAGATGTAATACCCAAAATAGTAAGAGTTATTAAAGAAGAAAGAAACGGAAAAGAAAAAGAGATAGAAATGCCAGATAAATGTCCAAGTTGTGGAGAAAAGCTTTACAAAGATGAAGATGGAGTTTATATAAGATGCATAAACCCAAATTGTATTGAACAAATTAAAAGAAATATAATTCATTTTGCTTCAAGAGATGCTATGAATATAGAAGGACTTGGAGAAAGTACTGTAAATGAACTTGTAGATAGAGGCGTTGTAAAAAGTATTACTGATATTTATAGACTTAAAAAAGAAGATTTAATTAAACTTCCTCTTTTCAAGGATAAAAAAGCAGAAAATCTTTTAAACCAGATTGAAAATTCAAAAACCAAGAATTTAGATAAACTGATATATGCTCTTGGAATAAGACATGTAGGGGAAAAAATAGCAAGGATATTAGCTGAAAGATTCAAAACACTTCTAAAACTTGCATCTACTAACCTAGAAGAACTTTCCAATATAAATGAAGTAGGTCCTATTATAGCCAGCTCTATTGTCAGTTATTTTTCTCAGGATAATGTAAAAAAGATGATTGATGAGTTCAGAAAATATGGTTTGAATATGGAATATAAAAGCAGCGTAAAAAGTAATAAACTTGAAGGACTTACATTTGTATTTACTGGTGAGCTTGAGTCTATGACAAGAGATGAAGCTCAAAGAAAGGTTGTGGAACTTGGAGGAAATATTTCTTCATCTGTATCTTCAAAAACTTCATATGTAGTATGCGGGAAAAATCCAGGATCAAAACTTGAAAAAGCAAAAAAACTTAGCGTAAAAATTATAAATGAAGAAGATTTTTTAAAAATGATAAAATGAGTTATGCGTATATAAATCTCTATAACAAATCGTCTCTTACCGAAATAGCTAAAACGCTAATATCAAAAAAATACACAATATACTCTCAGGGTTCAACATATGAATTCCTTATAAAAAATAATATAGAAGCAAACGAAGTAAAATTTGAAACTCATCCAAATATTGAAGTAATAAACTCAATTCTTGGAAAAAGTAAAAAATTACCAAAATTCAAATTAATAATAGCAGATATTGAAGAACCAATTGATATATATAATACACTTTTAGTAATAGCAGCTCTCAAAAAAAATATTCCAGTTGTTACAGATAACGCATCAATTTTAAAGTTAAACAATCATCTAACATTCTTTGATGAAATAAATGAAAGATTAAAAAAAGAACTTATTTACGATGCCTTAAACAACATTTCTTATAACTTTTCACTGTCAACATTTCAATTATATCCATACATAAATACTTGTGCTGAAAAAATAACTATTCCACTTAAAAAATTTCAAAAAATAAAATACGGAGAAAATCCAAACCAAAAATGTTATATATATCTTTCACCAATAAAATCAAACATAAACCTTAAAAATATTAAAACTGATGGAGAATTAAATCTAAACCACTATATAGATATAAATAAAGTTATAAAATTATTTAAGGACATAAAAGATCCTGCCTTAATTGTATTAAAACATGGGAATATATCTTTTATATCATTTGATTCAACTATGGAAAAAGTTTTTGAAAAATTTTTAAATGAAGAACATCAAAGTGGTATGGTATATGCTTTAAATAGAGATGTAAATATAGATATAGTTAAGAATCTAAAAAAGTACATCCCTGAAGCAATAATAGGAACTTCATTTTCAAATCAGGCAATTTCTTATATTCTTAAAAATATGCCTGAAACAAAAATTATAACATTTGAGCCTAATTTAATTACAATTCCAGATGAAAAAATTATATTTCCTTTCCTTAATGCTTTTGCAGTTGAGGATGAAAATATCTTGAGTCAATCACAGATGAAAATTCTGACAGTAAAACCAGATGATGATATAGTTGGAGATATTAATCTTGCAACAATTCTTCTAAAAAATATTAAAACATATGCAAGTTTTATTATTTCAAATAAGACACTTTTATCATATTCTCAAGGAGAAGATTCTTCTTATACTGCTGTTAAAGTAGCGATTTTTAAATTAAATACTAAAAATATGATAAAATTAAAAATTGATAGAATAGTTGCTGGAATAAATGGTTCTCTTACTGAAAACTCCTTTAATGAACTTTTAAAATTACCTGTAAAAGTAATACTACAGTTTTCAAGAGAAATTGATGAAAAGATAAAAAAAATAGCTCTGGAAAAAAGAATCTCAATAATTGCTACTGATAATAGATATTTTAATCATTTTTGAAGGAGGATATAATGATATTCAAAATTATAACATTAATAATACTTGCGATAATTCTTTCAGCAATAATGATAGCATTTTTCTTTATGCTTGTTAAAAGAGTTTTTGTAATAATAAACGAGATAACACCAGATATTAATGAAATAAAAGAAATTTTAATGTGCAATGTAGCTGTAAGCAATTACTTTTCAAAAATACTTTCATCCACAATTATAGGAATAAGCATAATTCTATCGACAATACTTTTAATAACAATAATTTTAATAAAATAGATGAAAAATTTAATTTTGTTGATATATATAATCTTTAATTTTAATTCTTTTGGTTACTCATTCAATGTAATTGATAGACTTGCAAGTCCATTTATAGATGATTATTCAGATACCTCATCTGAATATAATGATGATACTTCAATTAAAAGAAATACACAATCTACAAAATCAGCACTACCAATATTGATAATTGGAATAATATTTATTTTAATATCACCAACATCCAGATATAAAAGATATGGAGTAAGATACAATAGATCAGATTATGGATACTCTTATCTGGGAGCAGAGCTTGGTGAGTTACTTATAAAGCTTATAGAAAAAAAATCAGATAAAAGTTTTAAAGAGTTTACAGAAGAAGATCTTCAAAGAAGAGAAAATGAAGTCATTGAATTACTATCCCAGATTAACATAAAAGCTGATGATATAAAAAAGCTTGCCAGATATACCATCGAAGAATACTTTAAATTTTTGAAGAGAGAGAAAAATGATCTCAGAGAAATATCAAATGAGGCTTTATACAATAAATATTTGAAAGAAATTGCAGAGATGCAAAGTAGAGAATTAAAATTTGAAATAAATAATCTTGAAATTGAGGATATAAAGATAGTCAATATTAGATATACAGATTTTGAAAAAGCATTATCAGTATATATTAGATTTAATTCACAGATTTATTACATTGATGCCATAACTAAAAACTTTGTTTCAGGGGATAGATTCCCAATAAAAAGAGGGATTTTTTTAACATATATATATGAAAATGATAGCTGGAAACTTTCACTTATAGAAAATAAAGTAGAATCTTATGTTATGAAACTTGAAAATATTGTCGGGATTAAAGGAGCAATAAGGACGAATTTTAAAAATACACTTAACATTTCAACATCGCAAATAGAGCGAGAAGAAATTCCAAAACCAAAACTGCAACTTATGGTTGCTGAAAACTTTTATGAATTATACCAGTGGTGGATAAAACCTGATAATACACCAAAAACAAATATAGATGAAAACCTTTTTGAAAGATTGAAAGAAGAAAGAAATAAAATTAAAACCGATCCATCGATAAACTTTGAAATAAAAGATATAAAAATAATCTCCATTGATTTTCTTCATCATAATAGAACCCCTGCACAAGTATTAAAAGGTTTTATTGTAAGAATAAAGTTTTCAATTAAAGGAAAATTTTCAAAAAATTCAATGATGCTTTTCAACGATGAAAAAGAAGCAGATGAAATATGGGAGTTTGAAATTGAGGATAAAAAAGTAATATTAAAGGATATTTTAAAAAGATTTATTAACTCACCAGATGAAATTGAACCCTTACCACTCCAGATAGAATGGTATATTTAAGGAGAATATATGAAAATTCAAAAAATTCTTATAAAAAATGCCATCATATTTACTGGTGGTAAATCTCAAAAACTTTTAAAAGGTTACGACATAGTTATAGATGAAGATAAAATAACAGCTATATTTAAGAGTGGAACCCAAAAAATAAAAGCAAATAAAACAATAGATGCAAGCTCAAGAATTGTAATGCCAGGCTTTATAAATATTCATATGCATTTTTATTCAAGCTTTGCAAGAGGTCTTTCAAAAATAAAGCCATCAAAGAATTTTGTTGAAGTTTTAAGGAATCTATGGTGGAAACTTGATAAAAAACTTGATAAAAAATCAATTTATTACAGTGCACTTATTGCTTTAATTAACTCAATAAAAAAAGGGACAACAACTCTTATAGATCATCACTCAAGTCCATTTTATATCTCCGGTTCTCTTTTTGAAATAGAAAAAGCATTAAGAGAAACAGGATTAAGAGGGTGTTTGTGCTATGAGGTTTCAGATAGAGATGGATTAAAAAAGGCAGAAGAAGGAATTAAGGAAAACTATAATTTTATAAATTACGTTAAAAAGAAAAATGATAACAGAATAAAAGCTCTTTTCGGACTTCATGCATCATTTACTTTATCAGATAGAACTCTTGAAATAGCATCAGATATTGGCAATTCTCTTGAAAGTGGTTTTCATATTCATTGTGCAGAATCACTAGCTGATGAAAATGATTGTATTAAAAAATACAATATGAGGGTTGTTGAAAGGTTAAAAAAGTTTTTAATACTCGGTCCTAAAACTATCTTAGCACACTGTGTTCATATAGATGAAAACGAAAGAGAGATTATAAGATATACTCAGACAAATGTAGCATTAAATCCGCAATCAAATACCAATAATGCCGTTGGAATTTCAGATATAATATCATTTAACAAAAAAGGAATATTATACGGTCTTGGAACAGATGCAATGACTGTAAATATGATGGAAGAGTTAAGAACAGCTTTATGGCTTACACATCTTAAGAATTCAAATCCTTCTATTGGTTTTGTAGAGGTTAGCTCTATGATTAAAAATAATACAGAAATTGCTCTGAAATTTTTCGAAAAAATAGGTGAAATAAAAGTTGGAAATTATGCTGATATAATAATTATTGATTATTATCCAGCTACTCCACTTTTTGAAGAAAATTTTTATGGACATTTAATTTTTGGAATTTCTCAAAGTAATGTAAACACTACTATTGTAAATGGAAAAATCTTAATGGAAAATAGAAATTTAACATTTATAGATGAAAAAGAGGTATCTCAAAAAGCAATGGAAGTAGCAAAAAAAATATGGAAAAATTTTTAAGAAGGGGGATAAATGAATAAAAATATATTTTTTACAGAACAGGAACTTTATGAAGAAGTTGAAAGATGTCTTAATTGTATAGAAAAACCATGTCAGAAGGCATGTCCTGTTGGATGTTCTCCAAAAGATTTCATACTTGCTTTAAAATCAAAAGAAAGATCTGATTTTAAGACATCAGCAAGAATAATAATGGGAGCAAATCCTTTGGGTGGAGTTTGTGGAGCAGTATGTCCTGATTGGTTTTGCGTTAAAGCCTGTTCGCGAAAACTTTTTGATAATCCTATAAACATTCCAAAGATTCAAGCAACTATTATTGAGATAGCAAAAAAAGAAAATCTTATGCCTGAATTTGAAAAAGCAAAACCCAACGGTAAAAAAGTTGCTGTAGTTGGAGGAGGCGCTGCAGGACTTAGCGCAGCTGTAACACTTTCACAGCTCGGATATTCAACAGATATATATGAGAAAAATGAGGTAGGTGGTATTATGAATATTATTCCACCATGGAGGCTTGAAAAAAATATACTCAAAACAGATATAGATTGGTTATTAAAATGTGGAAAAATAAATATAATTAAAAAAGAAATTAAAAATTTTGATGAACTTTCCTTAAGATATGATGCTATTATTATCGCCTGTGGAGTTAACAAACAAATAAAGCTTAATGTAGTTAATGAAGAATATGGTGTAGAAGGTTTGGCATTTTTAAAGAATTTCAAAAAATTCAATATAAAAAATAAAAATGTTGCTGTTGTGGGGGGAGGAGCAGTTGCAGCAGATTGCGCCGTTATGGCTAAAAAGCTTGGAGCAAAATCTGTTGAAATATTTACAAGAAAAAATTTAACTGAAATTCAGCTAAGTAAAAGAGAAATTAATGAGATTTTTCAAAACCAGATAAATATAAATGGAAAAATGAAATTAAAAGAAATAGTCGTTGATAAAAATAAGATAAAAGGAGCAGTGTTTATAAAACTTGATGAAAAAGGAAATGAAATACCAAGCTCCATACATAAAAGACCAGATATTAATTTTATAATCCTTGGTATAAAAAATATTCCAGATATGGAAATAATAAAAAGACCAGGGATTTTTTATGCAGGGGATTTTTTAAATGGATCATCCACAGTTGTTGAATCTGTAGCAAGTGGTAAGAATGCTGCCCTTATGGTTGATGCTTATTTAAATAATAAAAAATTAAAAAATACAGAAAATAAAAAATGTGATTATACACTTCCAGGAAGAAAAATGATAAATGTAAATCTTGAAACGGAGTTTTTTGGATACAAAATGAAATCACCGTTTATGATATCTGCTGCCCCACATTCAGATGGATTTGACCAGGTAAAAAAGGCATATGAGGCAGGTTGGGCTGGCGTTATAATGAAAACAGCTTTTGATGGAGTCCCGATACATATTCCATCAGAATATATGTTTCTATTCAATAAATCAACATATGGTAATAGTGATAATGTTTCAGAACATCCACTTGATAGAGTTGCAAAAGAAATAGAAAAAATAAGGAAACTTTATCCTGATAGACTTACAGGAGCATCGACCGGTGGACCTGTTAGTGGCAATGATGAAAAAGATAGAAAGGTATGGCAATCAAATACAAAAAAGCTTGAAAATGCAGGGGCTATGATAATTGAATATAGCTTGTCCTGTCCTCAGGGTGGTGATGGAACAAAAGGGGATATAGTATCTCAGGATCCCGAACTTACAGCTAAAATAATAGAGTGGGTTATGGAAATATCCAATCCTGAAATTCCAAAACTATTTAAACTTACTGCTGCTGTTACTTCAATTCAACAAATAGTACTTGCCATAAAAAATGTTTATGATAAATATCCCGGTAAAAAAGCAGGAATAACACTTGCAAACTCTTTTCCTGCACTTGGATTTAGAAAATCAAATAAAAAATGGGATGAAGGAGTTGTTATAGGTTTAAGTGGAGAAGGTGTTGCTCCAATAAGTTATCTTACAGTGGCAAAAGCTGTAAAAATTGGAGTTCCGATATCAGCTAATGGTGGAGCAATGGACTGGAAAATGGCAGCAAATTTTCTTGCGATGGGTGCAAAAAATGTTCAGTTTTGTACAATACTTATGAAATACGGGTATGAAATAATAAATCATCTTGAATGGGGAATCTCATCACTTCTTGAAGAAAAAGGATATAAATCAATAAATAATTTCATAGGATGTGCTTTACCTGATATAATAACTCCATTTGAGAAGCTTCCATCTGAAAAAAAAGTACCTGAAGTTATTAAAGAATTATGTATATCATGTGGTAATTGTACAAGTTGCGGATATCTTGCTGTAAAAATGATAGATAAAAAACCAGTATTTGATCCCAGAAAATGCATTGGATGTTCTATATGTGCTAAAAAATGTCCCTCAGGTGCAATATATTTAAGAAAAAGAAAAGAAGATGAATTGAGGAGGTAAAATGAAATCACTATTAATAAAGGGGGGCTATATATTTACTGGTGATGATAAAAAAACGGTTCTTAAAGATTATGATATATATGCTGCGATCTCTGAAATAAAAAAAATAGCAAAAAATATAAACTTAAAAGCAGATAGAATAATAAATGCTAACAACTGCATAATTACACCAGGTTTTGTAAACACACATCATCATCTTTACCAAACACTTACAAGAAATATTCCACAAGTGCAAAATGCAAAGCTTTTTGACTGGCTTGTTTTTCTTTATGAAATATGGAGAAACCTTGATGAGGAATGGGTGGATATCTCTACCAAAGTAGGGACAGGAGAGCTTGCCCTTACAGGATGTACCACTACATCAGATCACCTTTATCTATTCCCTAAAAAATCATCAAAATTTTTAATAGATAGAGAAATAGAATCAGCAAAAGAAGTTGGAATAAGATTTGTTGCCACAAGAGGTTCAATGAGTAAAGGAAAATCTAAAGGAGGGCTTCCACCTGACGATGTAACACAGGATGAGGATACAATTATGAAGGATTGTGAGAGAGTGGTAAAGAAATATCATTCCAATGAAAAATTTGCTATGACGCAAGTTGCTCTTGCTCCATGCTCTCCTTTTTCAGTTACAACTGAACTTTTAAAATTAACTTCTGAAATGGCTAAAAAATGGAATGTAAGGATGCATACTCATTTAGCAGAAACAATTGATGAGGAAGAATACTGCATAAAAACTTATAAAATGAGACCACTTGAATATATGGAAAGTGTAGGATGGGTTAATGAAAGAAGCTGGTTTGCACATTGTATATATATCAATGAAAAGGAAGCAAAAAAGATGGGAAAACATCAATGTGGAGTATCACATTGTCCTTCATCAAATCTAAGATTAGGATCAGGAATTGCTCCCATAAGAATGTTTCTTAATAACAAAGTTCCTGTCTCCTTAGGGGTCGATGGTTCAGCCTCAAATGATTCATCAAATATGCTTGGTGAAATAAGGCAGGCAATGCTTGTTTCAAGAGTTAAAGATAGTGTAAGTTCTATGCCAGCTTATGATGCTCTTTGGCTTGCTACAAAAGGAGGAGCAAAGGTTTTAGGAAGAGATGATATTGGAGAAATATCTGTAGGAAAAGCCTGCGATATAGCAATATTTGATATAAGTGGAATTGAATTTGCAGGTTCTACATATGATCCCGTTGCATCACTTATTTTTTGTGGCATAAATCAAAAAACGAAATATACCATAGTTAATGGTAATATAATCGTTGAAGATGGAAAACTAAAAACAATTGACGAAAGAAAAGTAAAAGAAAAAGCTGACAAAATTGTAAAAAAAATTCTTCAAAAGTTATGAAAATATTTTCTGTTATTCTTGCAGCTGGAAACTCAAAAAGAATGGGGAAGGATAAAGCTTTTTTAAAATATAAAAAATCTTTTTTTCTTAAAGAAATACATAAAAAATTAAAAAAATTATCAGACGAAGTAATAATAGTAACAAATAAAAAAAACTATGAAAAAATAAAAAATCTTTTCCCTTCTTCAAAGGTTATCTTAAATAATAAACCAGAATTAGGACAAATAAACTCTGTTAAAATAGCATCAAAATATATAATGAAATCAAAAGAAAAAGCTGCAATAATGATAAATCTTGTTGATCAACCGCTAATAAAACCCAAAACATATAAGATTTTACTACAAGAATTCAAAAATAATAATTCAAAAATAATAATTCCTGTTATTGAAATAAAGAATAAAGAAAAAAGAATAAAAAGGGGACACCCGATAATAATTCCATATAAATACCTTAAACTAATAATAAAAGCACCTTATTTAAAAGGTTTACATTGGGTAACACATCATAAAAATGCAAAAATAAAGGAAATAAAAGTAAAAGACAAAGGAATAATAAAAGATTTTGATACACCACATGATTATAAAAAATTAAAGTTTATATAATATTCTTATGTATGAAAAAACAGAAATAGGAGTTATAGGAGCAGGTTCATGGGGAACAACAATAGCTAATTTATTGAGTGAAAAGGGATTTAAAGTAAAGATATGGGCAAAAGAAAGAGAAGTTATAAAATCAATTAATGAAAAAAACGAAAACGACATCTTTTTAAGAGGTATAAAATTACATAAAAAACTTAAAGCTTTTAAAAATATCGAGGAAATCTTTACCTCCAATATTATAATAGTTGCAGTTCCAACACAGTATATAAGAGCTACACTTACCAAATATACTGAAACATTGTCCAAAAACAAATCAATTATACTAAGCCTTGCAAAAGGAATAGAATTAAATACATTTGAAAGGCCTTCAGAAATTCTTAAAGAGATATTTAAAAAAGATATTTATGTTCTCTCCGGTCCTAATTTTGCTATAGAAATAGCTCAAAAAAAACCAGCAGCATCAACTGTAGCTGGAAAAGATAAAAAAATAAGAAAATATATCCAGAGGACTTTAAATACTGAATATTTCAGAGTATATGAAAACGATGATGTAATTGGAACAGAGATAGGCGGAGCTGTTAAAAATGTAATAGCGATAGCTGCAGGAATGGCTGACGCACTTGAACTTGGTAATAATGCAAAAGCAGCATTAATAACAAGGGGACTTAATGAAATAAGAAGGCTTGGGAAAAAACTCGGAGCAAAGGATATAACATTTCTTGGTCTGAGTGGTATGGGAGATCTCATATTAACCTGCAACTCAAAAATATCAAGAAACTATACCTTTGGATATCTTATCGGGAAAGGAGAAAAAAAAGAGGAGATACTAACAAAATCAAAATATGAAATAGAAGGGGTAAAAACAGCAAAAGCTCTCAAGGAATTTTCAAAAACTCTAAAAATAGAAATGCCAATATCAAATGAAGTTTATTATGTTATATATGAAAATAAAAAACCCCAACAAGCTTTAAAATCACTTATGAACAGAAAACTAAAGGAGGAGTTTTATGACAACTGAAGAAATGAAAAAATGGATAATTGAATTAAAACCAAAAAGTCTTCAGATAAACGACCTGGTTGGACTTCTTTCAAATGACAAAAAGGTAGTATATACACAGGCATTTGATAAAGATGAATACAAACAATATTGTGAACTTGCAAAAAAATTTGGATTTAATATCACTAAAATTAATGAAACAGAAAATACGTTTATCAAAAAGACAGTAGCTAATATACTTATTGGAACTGATAAGAGAATGATGATGAAAGCAAAAAAACTTTTTCTTAAAGACCAGGAAATTGAATGGGGAATTTATTTAGGTTACCCTGAGTGTTGTGTAAACTCTTTTTCAATATGGCATAATCAAAGAAATAGTATACCAATCATAAAATATATATTTCAAAATACAAAAGATTTAAGCAAGATTCCTTTCTTTATAAATAATATAACTAATTTTTATTCAAGAGGTGCTAAGGAAGGAACGGATAATATCATAAAATTTTCGGAAATAAATAACAAAAAACCAGAGGAAAGATATAAGGTTGATTTTGAACCTTTTATAACCTGGCATCCCTGTAGTTATAACTGTAAAGAAAGTATAAAAAGAGGGAAAAATATATATGAATTTATGAAAAAATATATCTCTGAAACTGCTGAGAAAAGGAAAAGTATTCTTGCAAATCCAGTAATTTCTAAAGATGCATTTGAGTTTGTCTTTGTAAATGGAAAGATAAAAGAATTTAAAAATCTAACTGTTTTTGAATGCAAAAAAACACTTGAGTATCCAAAAACTTTTATAAGTAAAAAAATACTTTCATTATTAAAAGATGGTTATAAAATAAAGATAAAAAATAGAGAAATACAGAATAAAGAGTTAAAAGACTATATTTTTATTCCTTTTTCTGAGTAATTTTTCTTTTTCAATTAATTTTTTTTTCATCTTAATTCCACCTTTTCCACTATATCCACCTAAACTTCCATCACTTTTAATAACTCTATGACAAGGGATAAATGGAGCAAATGGGTTTCTTTTTAAAGCAAGAGCAACTGCTCTATATGCTTTTGGATAACCTATCTTTTCAGCTACCCATTTATAGCTTCTTGTCTCACCATAAGGTATCTTTAAACAACAAAGCCATACCTTCTGATAAAATAAAGGATACTTTTTTATTTCTCTCATTATCTTACACAACTTCATATTAAAAAATCTTTTGTTCTAAGCTTTCTGTGATATGAAACAGCAAATCTGTGAGTCTCGTCTCTTATCTTTTCAATAAAAAGAAGTTCTTCAAGATCCTTTTCAAAAACAAATTTTTTTTTAGATGTATATATTTCTTCATTTTTTTTGGCAATTGAAATTAAATCCACATTAAAACTTTCTTCCTTTATTGCTTTATATGCTGCATTAAGCTGACCCTTTCCACCATCAATTAAAAAAAGATCCACCTTTTCATTTTTTTCTTTAAGTTCCTTTATTCTTCTTTTTACTACTTCATATATCATAGCATAATCATCACTCCCTTTTTTAACCATCATTTTTATTCTGTACCTTCTATAATGCTCAGTATTTTTTTTACCATTTATAAAACAAACCATACCACCACAAGCATATTTATTAAATAAGTTTGATATATCAAATGACTCTATGTGATATGGAATATTCTTAAGTTGAAGTTTTTCCTTTAATCCAATTAAGACCTTAGTAAAATCTGCTTTTTTTTCTATTTCATTAAGGTTTGTTTCATTAATGCTAACTCTTTCAGAAATATGTTCTATTGCTCTTATAGCATCCCTTGCAATTTTAGCCTTTTCAAAATCAAGTTTTTCTGAAAAGATCGTCATCTGTTCCTTAAAATATCCCACTAATCTTTGATATTTACCCTTTAAAAAATATTTAACATTTCTAACAAGCTTTATGTATTCTTTATAAGTAATTCTTTTATTATCACACGGAGAGGGACATTGAAATGTATGATAATAGATACATCTTTCTCTTTTCTTTTCATCAAGTGGTTTATCCTTTGAAAAATTCCAGTTACATCTTCTTAAATTTATTATTTTTAAATCTTTAAGCTTTTCAACTAAATTTTTTATAATTTCAACCTTCGGATAAGGTCCAAAATATTTTCCTTTAATCTTTTTATTTCTCGTTATTAAAATTCGAGGATAATCTTCATCAGTTATAACTATATAAGGGTAGGTTTTCGAATCTTTCCATAAAACATTGAAAAATGGCTTAAATTCAGATATAAGCCTTCGTTCAATAATAAGCGCTTCTCTCTCACTATCAGTTATTATAAAATCAATCTTAAATGCAAGAAGTTTAATATTGGCAGTTTTAAAACTTAAATCCGCCTGTGAAGAGAAATATGAACTAACTCTTTTTCTTAAATCTTTTGCTTTACCAATATAAATTATTTTGTCAAACTTATCTTTTATTATATAAACCCCGGGAAGATGAGGTATTCTTTCAAGATTTACTGAATTCATAACATAAGATTAACTGTAGAGCAATCTATCAAATAATGCTTTGGAGTTTTTATAGAATTACAAGGGTATTCTCCTTTACCATTAATTATATCAGATACAACTTTATCCTTACCACTACCACTTACAATAAAGATTGAGATACTTGAAAGATTTAAAGCTGAAAAATTTAAACTTATTCTTCGTGGAGTTCTATAATTCTCATTATATGTTTCAATTACAAAATCATGTTTATTATACTCTTTTTCAAAAAGTGATGCTACATGACCATCAGCACCTATTCCTAAAAATGAAGCATCAAAAAAATGATTTTCCGATATAAATGATGTAACGCTAAGATTATAATTCTCAGAAGGATTAGGTATTAACGGATCAATTTTATGAAAATTAAAGTCTTTTATATTTCTAAACAGAGTGCTTTCAATTGCCACATAATTAAGCTCTGAAATCTCCTTAGTTATTCTTTCATCCGAGATGAAAAAGAATATTTTTGAAAAATCAATATCACTTTGTTCATTAAGCTTTGAATAAAATAAAAGAGGACTTTTTCCACCACAAATAATAACCGAAAAAAAACCCTTTTTTTTAATAGCAGAGTTATAAAGATTTTTAAATATATTTACAGCCTTATCAGAAATAACTTCAATGTTAGCATAGTCTAAACGAAAATCCATTTTCTACCATCCTTTAGACATATCTCATCAACTCCTTCTGGTAATAAGCCTTCTTTATAAATAACAAGAACCCTATCTCTCATAAAATCCTCCACAGCCTTTATATAACACCATATGTATTTCATCTCTTCATCTGAAAGAAATAAAGTTTTATCTCCATTTATAATATCAAGTAAAAGCCTTTCATAATCGGAAAGTTCAATAAGCTTTGTCTCAAACTCTTTAATCCAACTATGCCTACTTATACAAAACTTAGCACCATCTGCTTTAGCATTAAAATCAAATCTCATTATTTTCTGTGGTTGTATTACAAAACTTAGTAAGTTTGCATCTTCAAAAGCAAACTTTTCTGAAAGTTCTGTTTTAAGTTCCTTATATTTTATGTCCACCCTTGTAATTTTTTCTTTCATTTTTTTACCACTTTTTATATAAACAGGAACTCCTCTCCAGCTATTATTTTTCACATCAAGCCTAATAGCAAAAAACGTTTCTGTGTTTAGATGTTTAACTCCTAAAATATTTTTGTAACCTTCATACTGTGCAAATAAAAAATATCTATCAGCAAATGATTTATCAGGTAAGACAATACTCTTTAAAAAATCAATCTTTGATTTTCTAATAGAATTATAAGAAAAATCACTTACAGGTTCCATCATTATAAAAGAAAGAATTTGAAATATATGTGTTATCATATCTTTAAATGCTCCAAAACCATCATAAAAACTAACTCTATTTTCAATACCTTCATCCTCATAAACTGTTAACTGAATATTATCTATAAAATTATTGTTAAAAGTTTTTTGAAAAATAAAATTTAAATTTTTTACAAGATGAATATTAATAACTGAATTTTTGCCAAGATAATGATCTATTCTATAAATTTTATCCTCAATATTATTCTCTCTTATATACTCATTCAAAATCAAAGCATCATAAAAATCTGAGGCAAATGGTTTTTCAATAACTATCTTTGAATACTCGTTTTCTTTCACAAATTCTTTTATGTTTTCAAGACTTTGATTTATTCCAGACGGTGGTATGGAAAGATAGTAGATCCTATTTCTATTTTTAAACTCATTTGAATAAAATTTTTCTATTTCCTCAAACCTTTGATGCATTTTATTAAAAGATAGCTTTGATGAATAATCAATACGATAGTAATAATTTCTTTCAATAAAACTATCAATATCTGTTATATTCTTTTCATAAAGAACCTCTTTTAAATAGTTTCTGAAAGTCTCATCATTAAAATCCTTGCTTCCAACATTTAAGACAAAAAAATTTTCTCTTATATATTCTTTATTGAATAAATTACAAAGTGAAGGAATAATCTTTTTTCTGGCAAGATTACCTGTAGAACCAAATAAAATAACTCCAACACCATTAGAAAATATCTCAAAACATATTCCTTTTCTATCACTCATCCTTATAAACCCTATGTCCTCCAAATTGATTTCTCATTGCCGCCAAAAGCTTTTCAGAAAAAGGTGAGTTCTGTCTTGAGCGAAATCTTCTGAAAAGTGAAACTGCAATAGCTTCACAACACACCCCCTTTGAAATAGCATACTCCACTGCCCATCTCCCTTCACCTGAATCTTCAACATATGCTTTTATATCACTAAGTTCGTCATTATCTTTAAGTGCTTTATATATTAACTCAACAAGCCAGCTTCTTATAACACTTCCGTTATTCCATAACCTGGCAATATCTGATTTTTTTACTTTAAGTCCTTCAAAGCTTCTTAAAAGTTCAAATCCTTCAGCATAAGCTTGCATAATAGCATATTCTATTGCATTATGAACCATCTTCACAAAATGTCCACTACCTGTTTCTCCGCAATAAAGATAACCTTCCTCTTTACATAAAACTTTCAAATATTCTTCTATCTCTTTATAATTATCTAAATCTCCACCTGTCATTATACAGTATCCATTTTTCTCACCCCATACACCACCACTAACACCAGCATCAATAAAACCTATACCTTTATTTCTAAGATAAGTATAATTCTTTTGTGAATTAGTCCATTTTGAGTTTCCACCATCAATAATTATATCACCATTTTCAAGAATATTACTTAAAGTTTTTATCATCTCATCTGTTATTTCGCCACTTGGAAGCATAACCCAACATATTTTTTTGCCTTTAATATTTTTTATATCATCAAGTTTCTCGATAGCTATGCAATTTTCAAATTCTTCTTCCAACTCCTTAGATTTATTGTAAGTTTTATTATAAACATACAAACTAACTCCATTTTTTAAAAGTCGTCTTGCAATACCAATTCCCATTCTCCCAAGTCCGATAATAATTAAAGACTTCATAGAGCCTCCTGTTTTTTTATCAAAAGAAAATAGTAAAGTATAGCTATTAATGTTTTTGAATCTTTTATCTTTCCATTTTTAACCATCTCAAAAGCTTTACTTTCAGATATTTTAACTACATTTAAAAACTCATCTTCATCTGGATTTTTCTTTCCTTTTTTTAAATCTTTTGCAAGATATATCTTTAATACCTCATTTGAAAAAGCAGGTGTTGGCCAGAAATCTATTAAGTGTATAAGCTTTTCTGCTATATAACCTGTTTCTTCTTCAAGCTCTTTTTTTGCTCTTTCTTCAAAATTATCTCCTTTAAAATTTAATTTACCAGCTGGAATTTCATACGTAACTTCATTAACAGGATAACGATACTGTTTCACAAAAATGATATTCTCTTTTTCTACTGGAAGTACAGCAACAGCACCAGGATGATCCATAAATTCCCTTGTAGCAATTTTATTACTTGGAAGAATTACTTCATCCACTCTAAAAGATATTGCTTTACCGGTATAAATTGTATTTTTTTTATACTCTTTTTCTATCAATTTTAAATATCTTTTCATATAACTAAATTTTACCATATTAATAAATTTAACTTATTTATTATGTTGAAAAATTTATAACAAGGTTAAACTTTTTAATTTTTGTATAATTTTAATATGAATCTTGAATTTGTTCATCTTCATAATCATTCTGAATATTCACTTCTTGATGGAATGCTCAGAATAACAGAACTTGATGGAAAACCATCTAAATTTCTACAAAGACTTGTACAAGAAAACATAAAATATGTAGCTATAACAGATCATGGAAATATGTTTGGAGTAATTCCTTTTTATAATAACGCTTCAAAGGTAGGATTAAAACCAATAATTGGATGCGAATTATATATTACAGAAGGGAATAGAAGGGATAAAACTAAGGATAAACATAAAACAGGCCATATAACTGTTTTAGTTGAAGATAACGAAGGATATTATAATCTTGTCGAGATGCTTTCAAAAGCATATCTTGAAGGTTTTTATTATAATCCAAGAATAGATTTTGAACTGCTTGAAAAACATAAAAAGGGATTGATATTCCTTTCAGGATGTTTACATTCACTTTTAAATCAACACATACTTGAAGGAGATATAGAAAAAGCATTTGAAATTGCTGGTAAATTCAAAGATATTCTTGGGAAGGAAAATTACTATATTGAACTGATGGATCATGGGCTTGAAAATGAAAAGAAAGTATTAAAACCACTTTATGATATAGCAACAAAACTTGATCTTCAAATGGTTGCTACAAACGATTGTCATTATGAAAATAAAGAGGATGCATTTGCTCATGATGTGCATATTTGTATCTCAACAGGAGCACTTTTAGATGATAAAAATAGAATGAAAATGGAAACAGATCAACTTTATTTCAAATCTGCTGAGGAAATGTATAAACTCTTTAAGGATATTCCACAATCTTTAATAAATACAGTTGAAATTGCCAGACGGTGTAATTTTAAACTTGAAAAGGATAAGATATATCTACCAAAATTCAAAATACCCAACACTTATATAGAAAAATATAAAGATGAAGATGATGCGCAATTTAATTATTTAAAAGATCTTTGTGAAAAAGGATTAAAAGAAAAATTCAATGGTGTTATTCCGGATGATTACAAAAAAAGACTTGATTTTGAACTTGATGTTATAAAAAGTATGGGGTTTTCAAGTTATTTTTTAATAGTAATGGATTTCATAAAATATGCACGGGAAAACAATATTCCTGTTGGGCCTGGTAGAGGATCAGGTGCAGGAGCACTTGTTTCTTATGCACTTAACATAACAAAGGTAGATCCTTTAAAACATAACCTTCTTTTTGAAAGATTTTTAAATCCTTCAAGAAAATCAATGCCAGATCTTGATATAGATTTTTCAGATAAGGGAAGAGAACAGGTAATAAACTATGTTATAGAAAAATATGGTAAAGAAAACGTTGCAAATATAATAACATACGGAACAATAATGGCAAAAACTGCTTTAAGAGATGTTGGAAGGGTTATGGGTTTTTCTGCTTCTGAAATAACAAAGATAACAAAATTAATAAAAGAAAACTCCCTGGAAGAAGCATTAAAAAACCCTGAAATTGAAAAAATTAAAAATTCAAGCGAAAAACATAAAAAATTATTTGAAGTTGCACTTAAAATTGAAGGGCTTAAAAGGCATACGGGAGTTCATGCAGCTGGTAAAGTTATAACTGATAAACCTGTATATAAATATGTTCCTTTGATGCAAAAGGAAGAAATAGTTATAACCCAATATGATGGTGAAATTCTTACTGAACTTGGACTTTTAAAGATAGATTTTTTAGGTTTAAGAACATTAAGTGTAATTCAGGATACAGTTAATCTAATAAAAAAGCGAAATCCAGATTTTGATATAGATAAAATTCCATTTGATGATCCAAAAACATATGAACTTCTTTCCGAAGGTAAAACAACTGGAGTATTTCAGCTTGAAAGTGAAGGAATGAAAAAGCTTGTGAAAAATTTAAAACCAACAGTTTTTTCTGATATTTCAGCACTTGTAGCACTTTATAGACCGGGTCCAATAGAAGCTGGAATGATAGACAGCTTTGTAAATAGGAAACACGGTAAGGAAAAAATTACATATGATCATCCTTTACTTGAAGATATTTTAAAAGATACATATGGAACAATAATATATCAGGAACAGGTAATGGAAATAGCTAAAAGGCTTGCTAATTTCACACCAGCTGAAGCTGATGGACTTAGAAAAGCAATGGGAAAGAAAATACCGGAAGAGATGGAAAAAGCAAGAACAAAATTTATTGAAGGAGCTGAAAAAAATAACATACCATCAAAAACAGCTGCAAAAATATTTGATCAGATGTATAAGTTTGCAGGATATGGTTTTAACAAATCTCACTCTGTTGCATATGCCACAATTTCATATCAGACAGCTTATCTTAAAGCAAATTATCCACTTGAATTTATGGTATCACTTCTTTCAAGTGAAATAGGACATAATGCTATTTCATCAGAGCAAAAAGAAAATAAGATGATTACATATATTGAAGAAGCCAATGATATGGGATTTGAGGTTTTACCACCCGATGTTAATTATTCATATCCTCAATTTGCCATAGAAGAAAATAATGGTAAAAAAGAAATAAGATTTGCACTTATGGCTATAAAAAATATAGGGGAAGGGGTTGCTGAAGAGATTGTAAAAGAAAGAGAAAAAAATGGTCCATATAAATCAATAAATGACTTTATATCAAGAAACAATTCAAGACAGTTTAACAAAAGAGTAATAGAATCTCTTGCTAAAGCAGGAGCTTTTGATAGTCTTTTTAAAGAAGGAGAAAGGGCTTATAAAAGAACAAAAGCATTATTGTACTCTGATATTGATAACACATCTACCTTACTTTCTTTGAACTCAAATACTCTTTTTCAAACAACAGAGGAAAAACTATTGACTGAACATGAAATATTAAAAAATGAAAAAGAAGTTCTCGGGATATATCTTTCTGGTAATCCTCTTGTTGAATACAGAAAACTAATGAAAATGATCTCACAAACTCAAATAAGTGATATAATAAATGGCATAATTGAGGAAGAAAATAAAGTAGTAATATCCGGGATTATAACTTCATTTAAACTAACCAAAACTAAAAAGAATGAGATGATGTGTAAGATAGAAATTGAAGATCTATCACAATCAATAAATGTAACGGTTTTTCCTAAAAAATACGAAGTATGTAAAAATATCATAAAAACAGACAACATAGTGGTTATTGAAGGTATTGTTAAAAAAACTGATTTTTCAGATAAAAAATATGAAATAATTGCTGATGATATTAATGAAATATTTGAATATATTGGAAAAAAGACAAAAAATTTTATAATATTTTTTGAAGGGAAGGAGATAATGTCTGAAGAAATGAAAGAGCTGAAAGAAATAAAAAAAATCTTAGAGTTATATAAAGATTATAATGGAGCAAAGGTATATTTTCATCTAAATTCCATAAATAAATCAAAATATCTAATAGAAACCTCTCTTTTTGTAAAAATAACAAAAGATTTTATTAAAAAACTAGAAAAAATAGCGAGGATAAATTCATGGAAGATAGGATAAAAATCTTAATAGCAGATGATGAAGAAGAGATAGTTGAATTATTAAAATCTTTTCTTGTTTCAAACAACTTTATATGTGATATAGCTTCCAATGGGAAAGAAGTCCTTTTGAAAATAAAAGAAAATAAATACGACATAATACTTCTTGATGTTATGATGCCATATATAGATGGATATCATGTAGCATATGAAATAAGTACCGCCATAGATAACCCACCATATATAATAATTATGACATCTCGTGATACACAACTTGAAAAGGGAATAGCTAAAATGAGCGGAGCTTATGAAATAATTCAAAAACCTTTTGATCTTGATAAAATACTTGAAACAATAAAAAAAGCAGTTAAGGAAAAAACATCAAAGGAGGAAAAATGATAAAAGAATACAAAAAGAATAATATTAAGGTTGATAAAAATGTATTAAAGAAACTGAAATTTGTTGATGAAGAAATTGAACTTCTTAAAAAAGAAAATAGATTCATAATTCCAAGAATATTAAACTCAGCCCAAAAACCTGTTGCCATAATTGATGGTAAAAAAGTTGTAAATTTAAGTTCAAATAATTATCTTGCTATGGCTGACAATCCAGAAGTTAAAAAAGCTGCAATTGATGCAATAAAAAAATATGGGGTAGGAAGTGCTGCTGTTAGAACAATTATAGGAACAATGGAAATTCACAGAGAACTTGAAATAAAATTTGCAGCTTTCAAAAATACAGAAGATTCAATTTTATTTCAGTCAGGATTCACATCAAATGTGGCTGTGTGTCAGAGTCTTATGAACAGAGAAGATTATCTTCTAATTTCAGATGAATTGAATCACGCGTCTATAATAGATGGAGCAAGACTTGCAAAAGCTCCACGAATGATATATCGACACAAAGATATTAAACACCTCAAAGAAATACTTGAAACCCCTCAAGCAAGAAATGCGAAAAGAAAACTTATAGTTACCGATGGAGTTTTCTCAATGGATGGAGATATTGCTCCTCTTCCCGAGATAGTTGATCTTGCCAATAAATATGATGCTATAGTTATGGTTGATGATGCTCATGCAAGCGGTGTTATAGGTAAACAGGGAAGGGGTACAGTAAATTACTTTAATCTTGATGGAAAAGTTGAAATCCAGATAGGAACACTTTCAAAAGCATTTGCTGCTGTTGGAGGATATGCTGCAACAACTAGAAAACTCAGGGATTATCTCGGATCAGTTGCAAGGCCATTTTTATTTTCAAGTTCTCAACCTCCATCTGTTGCTGCAACCTGTATAAAAATTCTTGAAATACTTCTAAGTCAACCACAACATCTTGAAAGATTATGGGAGAATACAAAATTTTTTAAAGAAGAACTCAAAAAAGCTGGATTTGATACAGCTGAGAGTGTAACACCAATAACTCCAATAATGGTGGGAGATAGTAAAAAAGCAGTGAAGTTTTCAAATATGCTTTTTGAAGAAGGAGTATTTGCTCTTTCCATAGTATATCCAACAGTTCCCAAAGGAAAAGAAAGACTTAGAACTATAGTAACAGCAGGACATACAATAAAAGATCTTGAGTTTGCAGTTTCAAAATTTAAAAAGGTTGGTAAAAAACTTGGAATAATTTAAATAAATTTAATGAAGATAATTATAGCCAAAAATGCTGGTTTTTGTCCAGGTGTAAATAATGCCATAAAAAAGGTAATCGAGATATCAGAAAAAACAAAAAAGAAAGTATATACACTTGGACCTTTAATTCATAATAAGGATGTTATAAAAAGTCTTGAAGAAAAGGAAATAAAGGCGGTTGAGGATATAGGTGAAATTGATGATTTTAAAAACTCAATTCTTGTAATAAGAGCACATGGAATACCCCCGGAGCTTGAAGAAAAAATCAAAAAAACAGGAATAGAAGTTATTGACGCCACCTGTCCACTTGTAAAAAATGTACACAAAATAATACAGGAATATAAAGAAAAAGGCTATATAACCATAATTGTAGGAGATAAAAACCATGCTGAGGTAATAGGATTAAAGGGTTATGCTGGAGAAAACTCATATGTGATAAGCTCAAAAGAGGAAGCATACAATCTACCATTTCTTGAAAAAGCAAATATAGTATCTCAGACAACTCAGGAAGAAGAATTTTTTTACGAAATAGTTGAGGTAATCAAACCTAAAATCAAGGAAATTGTTATATCAAATACAATATGCAACCCTACAAAACTCAGACAGAAAGAAACATATGAATACTCAAGAAACTGTGATCTTGTGATAGTTATAGGAGGAAAGCACTCAGCAAACACTCAAAGATTATTCCAAATTACAAGCAAACTTGCAAAAAAATCGATACTTATTGAAAATGAAAATGAAATAGATTTTGAAAAAATTAAAAATAAAAATACAATATTTATAACAGCAGGAGCATCCACACCAGGATGGTTAATAGAAAGAGTTGAGAAAAAGATAAAAGAATTCACAACTAGAAAAAATTTTATTGAAGAAGCTTTCAAATTTCTTATAGTAAGTGGAATTTTTACACTTCTTTCTACCTTTGCACTTACAACAATAAGCTACAAAATTTTTATGGGATCTGTAAATTTTAATTTATCAATAGCAATTGCACTTTCACTTACATCAATCCATATCATAAACAGAAAAATTGAAATAGAAACTCATGAAATAAATCTAAAAAAACTTCTGTTTTTAAGATTCAGCAATACAATATCAATCATCGCCTATATTTTTATACTTACCTCTTTAATAATATCACTTTTTTCTGGTTTTAAATATTTTATTTTAATAACATTATTTTTAACCTTTGGAGTTATCTATTCAAAAATAAAAAAGAAAGTAAAAATATCTTTAACAAAAGAACTTTCTATTTCTTTTGGATGGGTATATATGATTTCTTTACTTCCGTTTTTAGATTCAAGAGCAAAATACACTCTTTCATTTATAATTTTTTCCTTTTTTATTTTTCTTTCATCTATGATAAGAAATATCATAATTACAATTCTTCACAAACATAATGATATAATAATTTCACCACAAACATTACTCTATAGGTTGGGAGATTCAAATACTAAGATTTTCTTAAATATATCAATTGTCATTTTAATATTAATATCTTTCAGCTTTTATAATACCAAAAAAACAATTTTGTTTATTCCAGTTTATTATATTACATTTTTACTTTTAATAAAAAATAAAAAAATCCCGGATATTCTTTTATCTGAGTTTTTGACAGAACTTCCTTTTATTTTACTTTTATTAGGTTAACTTATAGTAAAATTAAAAATACTAATTTTTAAAAAAAATTTTTTTTTTGATAAAATGATTTTAAGTTATTTAAAAGAGGTAGATATGGAAAAAACAATGTTTTTTTCGGTTTTAATACCTGTGTTAGGGTGTTTCATTATTCCATTTTTTGCAAGGATATCTAATGAACTCAGAAACATTATTGCTATAACAATAGGTGCTATAACATTTATTTTAAACATAACACTGATGCAAGGCGCCTTTATTGAAGGTATAAGATACTCATTTTCTTTTCCTCTTGGTCTTGATTTTGCCTTAAAACTTGATCCACTGTCAGCTTTTATGGCAGTTATATCTTCGCTTACATCGCTGGTAATTCTTATATATTCCCTTGATTACATCTCTCACTATGAAAACCAGACAGAATATTATACAATGGTAATTTTATTTGCAGGTTCAATGATAGGACTTGTTTATTCTGATAACCTTATATGGATGTACACCTTCTGGGAACTTACAGGATTTGCATCATGGAGACTTGTTGGATTTTTTAGAAATGATAAAGATGTTCTTAAGGCAAATAAAACTATACTTGTTACTGTTTTCGGTGCAATTATTATGCTTTTAGGTATAATATATGTTTATTTTCAGCACGGGACTATAGTTATCTCAGAATTAAAAACAAAAGAAATTACAATGTTACCTGCTTTATTAATCCTTACCGGAATTTTATCGAAATCGGCAATATTACCATTTTCAACCTGGCTTCCAGATGCTGGTGTTGCTCCCTCAACTGTTACATCACTTCTTCATGCTGCTGTGCTTGTTAAAATAGGAACTTTTGCCTATGCTAAGCTTTTTGGGACAACTTTTATAGTACCTCAAAGTTTTAATTACATAGTTCTTATAATTGCGGGCATAACAGCTATTGTTTCAGGTGGAGCAGCTCTTAAAGAAAATGATATAAAGAGAATAATAGCCTATTCCACTATAAGTCAGCTCTCATTTATTTTCCTAGGACTTGCTTCAGGTTCAAAGCTTGCTTGGGCTGGTAGCCTTTTATATATAATGATGCATAGTTTTGCAAAAGGTGCTTTGTTTTTGTGTGCTGGAATAATAGAACAGAAAACACATACAAAGGATATAACAAAGATGGGGGGACTTATAAAAACTATGCCTTTAACAGCACTTGCCTTTGCTTTATCTTCTTTTTCTGTTATGGGACTTCCTCCATTTGGAGGTTTTTTTGCTAAATTCATAGTCTTCAAAGGGGCTGTGGAAACTAATGATATAATAGTAATATCAATGTTTTTTGTAGGTTCGATATTTACAATGCTTTACCTATCACGACTTTTTTATAAGATTTTTCTTGGAAATGAAAAGGTTAATGCTCCGGTGGAAGGTTCTTCAACAATGATTTTTTCAGTTTTGTTTCTTTCATTTATAGGACTTATTCTTGGAATAATGATAACATATCCATTCTCTTATGTTGATTTCACATCACATATTCTATATTTAGGGAGTAATATAAAATGAATAACCTAATACTTATACCAATATTTTTACCTCTAATATCTGGTGTTTTGATGCTTTTAATATCAGAAAAAACAAAACACCTTAGAGAAATACTTTCCATCGCAGTTACAGCGGTATCATTATGGGCATCTATCGTTATATTAAACTTTGTTTTAAAATCAACTGATATTTCTTATAAAATCAATTGGCTGGGAAATCTTTCAGATATAAACTTAAGGATTGATCAATTATCAGCATTTATTCTTTTTTCTGTAACTATGTTTTCGTTTTTAATCTCAATATATTCAATATCAATAAAAAACAAAGGTTCATCAAAAATTTTTTATTTTCTTTTAATGCTTACTCAAACTGCAAGTGCAGCTTCCAGTGTGAGTGATAATCTTTTATCAATGCTTTTTTTCTGGGAATCAATGGTAGTAATGTTATATATTTTTATTTATATATCTCAAAATACTCATCAAAACAAAATGACAGCTTTAAAAACATTTTTAATAAATGGTATAAGTGATCTATCAATGATGATTGGAATAATCATAATCGGATATATATCAGATACACTTGTTATGTCTAAAATATCTCAGGATAAACTTATTCTTTCTGGATGGGGAACAATTGCTTATATCTTACTTTTGATTGGAGCACTAACAAAAGCTGGAGCATTTCCATTCCACACCTGGATACCAAATGCTGCACTTCATTCAAATGCTTCTTTTATGGCTTACATACCTGCTGCAATTGATAAACTACTTGGAATATATTTTCTTGCAAGAATTACACTTTATATCTATCAAATAAACACAACAATGCAGCTAATTCTTATGAGCATAGGCGCAATCACAATAATCGTTGCTGTGATGATGGCTTTTATTCAAAATGATTATAAAAGGCTTTTGTCATACCATGCTATCAGTCAAACGGGATATATGATACTCGGTATAGGAACACTTAATCCTGTTGGAATTGCAGGCGGACTTTTTCATATGATTAATCATGCAATCTATAAATCGTGTTTGTTTATGACAGCAGGCTCCGTTGAAAATCAGACAGGCACAAATGATATATCAAAGCTTGGTGGACTTTTTACAAAGATGCCTGTTACAGGAATATGTTTTATAATAGCAGCGGCATCAATATCCGGTATTGCTCCATTCAACGGTTTCTTCTCTAAAGAACTTGTTTATAAAGGAACACTTCAAACAGGATATATTTTATTTTTTCTTGCTGCTGAAATAGGATCAATACTTACTCTTGCTTCTTTTCTTAAACTTGGACATAGTGTATTTTTCGAAAAACTTCCAGATGAGTTTAAAAATATAAAAGAAGCTCCAATATCAATACTTTTTCCTATGATAATTCTTGCCGGAATATGTATTATATTTGGATTCGGAGCTCATCTCCCGATAACAAAACTTATCCAACCATCACTTATTGCTCTTGGTTATGTATCTGAAGCTGAACTTTATGGGTTTCATTTTGATAATCTTTTCCTTATATCAATAGTTGTAATAATAATTGCCATTTCAAATCACTTAATTGGATTTAAGATGACATCAAAAGCATATAAAGCGTCAGATCATATCCATTATGCTCCTGTTTTAAAACAAATATATGAAATGGCAGAAAATGGATATTTTGACCTTTACGAAATTTTTAAAAGATTTTTCAGATGGTTTTCTAATATGCTTTTTAAGATTGATAGATTCTTTGACAAACTTATCGATGATATACCTGTACTTTTAACATTAAAGATTTCCCGTTCTGTCTCTCATATTCATAGTGGCAGGTATAACTGGTATATGTTTGCAATATTTTCATTTTCTGTTGCTTATATAATTTATCTTATCGGAGGATTGAAATGATAACAGATTTTCTATCCTACAGCCTATTACCTCTTTTTTCTGCACTAGCTCTTCCCTTTATAGGAAGAAGATCACCCAAGCTATCCCTTATAATCGCAAATGTTGCACTTTTAAGTGGAGTTTTAAATCTTGGAATTATAATACTTTCTTACATAATAAATTTAAAATTCCAGCATTTTCCTGGAGATATTTTTACTCTTTCTATGATCTTTACAATTTATCTTGTTGGACTTGCAATCACATTTTTCTCAATATATTATGATATAGAAAATAAGACAAAACCAATCACTTATTATGCATTAATCCTTATATCTGTTTCATCAATGTGTTCACTGGTTATGGCAAGAGACTTTTTTACACTCTATATATTTATGGAAGCCATAAGCGTATGCTCATTTGCTTTAATAACATCAGATTCTAAGGAAAAATCTATAGAAGCAAGCATTAAATATTTCTTTTTAACATTTCCTGCATCAGTTTTAATAATATTTGGAATTTCAATACTTATGCTTAATTACGGAAGCTTTGATTTTGAAACTATAAAGTTTACAAATATTAATTATCTGACTGTAACAGCATTATCATTTATAATTGTCGGTTTTCTAATAAAAGCAGGAATAGCACCATTTCATTTCTGGACACCTGATGTTTATCAGGGAGCATACTCGCCAATTTCTGCGTTTCTGGGTGGTATTGTTACAAAAATAGGTGGGATATATGCAATAATAAAGATTTCCCAGCTTCTTTTAAACTCAGAGCTTTCATATAAAATATCCTCTCTTCTTCTTTTCACCGGAATGCTTTCCGTTCTTGTAGGAGCTTTTGGAGCAATGGTTCAGAAAGATTTTAAAAGAATGCTGGCATATTCAAGTATAAGCCAGATGGGCTATATTGTGCTGGCTACTGCAACCTTTACTCCACTCGGTATAATCGCTGCTATATTCCATTTAATAAACCATGCAACATTTAAAACTGTTCTTTTCTTAAATTCAGCCTGTGTTGAAAAATATGCAGGAACAACAAATATGGATGAACTTAAAGGGCTTGAGAAAAGAATGCCATACACATCCTGGACCGGGATAATTTCTTTACTTTCCACTGCAGGTATACCTCCTCTTTCTGGTTTTTGGAGTAAACTCTTAATCATAATAGCCCTTTGGCAAAAAGGACACATATATTATGCTTTTATTGCTCTCGTTGCAAGTATACTTACTCTCGGATATTTTATGGTATTGCAAAAAAAGGTATTTTTTGGAAAACTTCCTGAAAAGTTTGAAAACGTAAAAGAAGCAAGATTAGAACTTCTAATTCCAGTTATTGTAGTAAGCCTTGTAATAATACTTGCTGGAATATTTTTTAATAGAGTTTATTTATTCTTAAATTTAATTGGAGGATAAAAATGATATTTTATCTTATAATATATCTTCTTATACTTCTTGCGACAGTACTTGCCATAGTTTCCAAAAAGCTTTTAAACTCCGCAATAATGCTTGCAGTTTTAAGTGTGGGTGTTGCAATACTTCTGTTTACATACGGAGCTTTTTGGGCAGCAGTATTTGAACTTTCGGTATGTGCTGGTCTTATTACAGTTTTATTTGTAAGTGCAGTCAGTCTTGTGAAAGATGATGAAGATATAAAAGAAAATAAAATAAAATATAATATATTTCCTCTCATATTTTTTGGTATGATAATTTTATTTTCCATAACGGTTCCAGTATATTTTTTTAATATTTCAAATTTTTCAACTTTTAATACTTTAAAGGAATACTCCGTTGGAGATCTTATATGGAAACATAGAGGAGCTGATATAATAGCACAAATTACACTTCTTGCTTCAAGCGTTTTTGTTATAAAACATATATTCAAAAACAAAAAAGAAAATGAAGGAGAAAAGGTATGACAAACTTTCCGGTTGATTGGTTTTTTATAAGTCTTATATTTTTTGCAGGAGCTTATTGTATGATAGTTTCAAGAAATATAATAAAGCTTCTTATTGGGTTTGAAATAATATCCAAATCAGCTTTAATAGCAGTAATTACAAGCGGACAGACGACAAACAATATAAATTTAGCCCAAAATATAATAATAGTAATGATACTTGTTGAGGCAGTTGTAATTGCAGCTGGACTTGCGCTTGTTGTTAAATATTTTAGACAGAATAAAACCATAGATATTTCTAAAATAATTAATTTAAAGGGGTAGTTTATGGAAATACTTTTATCTCCACCTTTTGCTTTTATAATGGCTCTTATAATCGTAATATTTTTTGGGTATCTTATAAAATCATTTGAACCTAAGGTGAACAAAAACCCGGAAGTTTCAAAAACATATGCTTGCGGTGAAGATTTTCCTTCACAAAAGATAAGCCCGAACTATGAAGAGTTTTATCCATATGCAATATTTTTTACAATTCTTCATGTTGCTGCACTTATGCTTATGACACTTGCAACAACATCATCAGTATCATTTGCTATTCCGTTAATATATACAATTATGGTAATTTTAATAATATCAATTCTTTTCATCAGGACGGATTTATGAAACTTAAAGATAAAATTATATTATGGTCAAGACTTAAATCTCCATGGATAATCCATTTTAATACGGGCGCATGCAATGGTTGTGATATAGAAATAGTTGATGCGCTTACTCCAAAATATGATGTTGAAAGATTTGGTATAGTATTAAAAGGAACACCAAGGCATGCTGATGTTATGATTGTAAGCGGACCACTAACAAGACAACAGGCAAAAAGGTTTAAAAGAATATACGATCAGATGCCAGAACCAAAATTTGTTCTTGCTGTTGGAACATGTGCATGCTCAGGTGGTGTTTTTGATGGATGTTATAATGTTATAGGTGGAATAGACAAGGTTATACCGGTATCAGCATATATACCTGGATGTCCAGTAAGACCGGAAGCTATTATAGATGCTGTTGTGAAACTTATAACCGAACTTGAAAATACTTCTAAAAAAATATCAAAGAGGTGAGATATGAGTGAGTTAATAAAAGAAGAAGAACTTGTTAAGGAAATAAAGGACAGGTTTTCTGATAAGATTGAAAATATAACAATCCAGAGAAAATCAAGAATATGGATAGATGCAAAAGGGGAAGAAGCAGTTGACCTGATGAAATTTCTTAAAGAAAAAGGGTTTCATCATCTTTCAACAATAACTGGGTTCGATGAAGGAGAAAAACTTGGAGCAATATACCACATAACCAACCACAAAATTATAATCAATTTAAAACTAAGAACTCCACAAGAAAACCCAAGATTAAAATCAGTATTATCTGTTTATCCTTCAGCAACTTCATATGAAAGAGAACTTGAAGATTTATTTGGAATAAAAATAGAAGGTCTTCCTGAAGGCAGAAACTATCCTCTTCCAGAAGGATTTCCACAAGGGGTTCATCCGCTTAGAAAGAATGTTAAGCTTGACGAACTTAACAAAATGTTAAACGAGAAATGTATTAAGGAGGAAAAATGAAGATGCAAATACCCCTTGGACCACAACATCCAGCATTAAAAGAACCAGAAAATTTTATGCTGGTTATGGACGGAGAGCAGATAATAGATGCAACTATTAATCTTGGATATAATCATAGGGGAGTAGAAAAAGCAGCAGAAAGTAGAAATTATATTCAGGATATTTATCTTGTTGAAAGAATATGTGGAATATGTTCACATTCTCATGTAAGTTGTTATATAAGTGCCGTAGAAGAAATAGCAAAAGCCGAAGTTCCTCCACGAGCAAAAGCTATAAGAACATTGGTTGCTGAACTTGAAAGGGTACACTCACATCTTCTGTGGCTTGGTGTAGCAGCATTTGAGATTGGATATGATACACTTTTCATGTATACATGGAGAGATAGAGAACAGGTTTTAGATTGCCTTGAGCTTTTAACAGGAAACAGGGTTCATTATGGAATAAATACCATAGGTGGAGTGAGAAGAGACATAACAAGAGAACAAGCCGACGAGATATTAAAAAAGATTAAATATCTTAAAGAAAGAACCTCTTATTATGTTGGTGTTGTGAGTGAAGAGCCAACATTTCTTGCAAGAACTCAAAATGTTGGAAAACTTCCAAAAGAAGTGGCTGTTGAACTGAATGCCGTTGGGCCAACTGCAAGAGCAAGTGGTGTTGATATTGATGTTAGAAGAGATGAACCATATTTCATATACGATCAACTTGACTGGAAAGTTATAACATATGATTCCTGCGATGTTTTTGGAAGAGCGGTTGTTAGAGTTCTCGAAACGCTTGAATCATATAAAATGATAGAACAGATACTTAAAAATCTTCCTGAAGGACCCATATCTATAAAAGTTCCCTGGAAGATAGGACCAGGTGAAGCTGTTTTCAGGTATGAAGCTCCAAGAGGAGAGGATATACATTATGTTAAAGCAAATGGGACTGAATTTCCGGAAAGAGTAAAGGTAAGAGCCCCAACTCTTGCCAACTTTCAGTCATTACCTTATTGCTTAAAAAATGGATACCTTGCAGATGCTGTTATAACTATTGCTGCAATAGATCCCTGTATGAGCTGTACCGATAGAGCTGTTGTTTATGATATCAAAACAGGAAAAACAAATGTTTTTGATTGGGAAGAGTTAAGAAAATACTCAATTGAATTCTACAGAAAAAAAGGAATAAAGTTTAGTTAATGCGAAAGGAGAAAATATGGAAGCAATACTTTCGGTAATATATTTAGCTATCTTTCCAGGTTTTATATTTCTGAGTATATACGCCACACTTATCCAATGGATTGATAGGAAGGTTACAGCTATTTTACAGAATAGAGTAGGTCCACCAATATATCAGCCTGTTGCAGATTTTATAAAACTTATATCCAAGGAAGTGGTGGTTCCTGATAATGCAGATGAATTGATGTTTAGATCCCTTCCATACATTGCAATTGCTTCGATAATAACTGTAATATTAATGCTTCCAGTTTTTGGAAAACCACTTATAAGCTTTGAAGGAGATATAGTTGTAATTATTTATCTTCTCACAATTCCAACAGTAACATTCTTTCTTGCAGGATGGTCATCAACAAGTCCTTATTCTACACTTGGTTCTATGAGGGTTATGACTCAGTTATTTGGTTATGAAGTTCCTTTATTTTTATCCGTAGCTGGTCCTGCTATTGTAAGTGGAAGCTGGTCTGTTTCTAAAATAGCAGAGTATTTTAATGCTAATCCTTTAATGATACTTGTAAATCTACCAGCATTTATTGTTGCACTTCTTGCTTCACAGGGGAAGCTTGAGAGGGTTCCATTTGACACCCCACATGCTAAAAATGAGGTTGTTGGTGGTCAATTTACAGAGTATTCAGGAAGACTTCTTGCACTGTTTTTACTTGCAATAGATATTGAAATGATTGTACTTGCGGCATTAATAAATACTGTTTTTCTTGGAGGGCTACATAACCTTAATGGTCTTTTAGCATTTATTGTATTTTTATTAAAAATACTCGGCATATGTTTAATATTAACTCTTTTTAAGGTTCTTATGGCAAGAGTTAGAGTTGATCAGATGCTTAAGTTCTCATGGAAATGGCTTGTACCTGTTTCAATTATACAGATAATTATAGATGTTTTTATAAAACTTAAATTTTAAGAGGCGCATATGAAGAAAAAACCTTTAAGACTTTTACCTGAAGCAATAAGACACTTAACAAAAAAGCCTGCTACATCATCATATCCGAGAGAAAAAGCAAAAGTTTATCCTGGATTTAGAGGAAGAATTATTTTTGAAAGTGAAAAATGTATAGGTTGTAAGATGTGTATGAGAGTTTGTCCTGCCAAAGCAATTGAGATAATTTTTTCAGCTGACCAGCCCCAGCCACAAACAGATGCAGAAGGCAAACCTTTACCAGTTAAGAAAAAATTTGATTGCATAATGAATCTTGACAGATGTATATATTGTGCTCAGTGTGTGGAAATATGTCCTAAAAAAGCACTTTCTTATACTTCAGATTTTGAGCTTGCACAGCTTGATAGAACAAAATTAAAATTACATTACAAATAGATACTTTTCTAATCTTTCATTTTAAATTGAATTAATCGAGTAAATAACTTATATATTATTTAATTTACTAAATAACTAAAGTGATAAAAACTAAAAAATTAATTTTATATAATAGCTATTATGAATAGGATTTTAGATTATCATTTACTTGGGAATCCTGTTTTGAAATACTTTATTTCTTTTTTTCTTTTTCTTATAATTACAAAAGTTCTTTATTACTTTAAAACAAAAATAACAAAAACAATAGAAAAAATAGCTCAAAAAACAGAAACTAAATTTGATGATTTAATAATTGAACTTATAAAAAAAATAAAGTGGTTTGAATATCAGTTTATAGCATTTTATATTGCAATAAGACCACTTAATATTCATCCAAAGATAGATGCTATTCTTCAGTGGCTGCTTATATTTATAATCACATTTAGGGTAGTTTCATCACTTGAGGAAATCTTAAATTTCTGGTTTAGTTTAATATCAGAGGATGAATATATAAAATCCTTAAATGCTATACGAATATTTTTACGAGTATTTTTGTGGATAATTGCTATTCTTTTCATTCTTCAAAATGCAGGTATAAATATAAACTCACTTCTTACAGGGCTTGGAATTGGTGGGGTTGCCCTGGCACTTGCATCACAAACGATACTTGGGGATATATTTAACTTTTTTGTTATTATCCTTGATAAACCATTTAAAAAGGGAGACTTTATTATTTTACCATTATCAAATCTTTCTGGAACTATTGAGGATATAGGATTAAAATCAACAAAGATAAGAACACTAAGAGGGGAATTACTTATAATAACAAATTCGAAGATAATGGGAGAAATGATACAGAATTTTTCTTCAATGAAGGAAAGAAGAGTGGTTCAAAATATTGGAGTTATCTATGAAACACCACTTGAAAAACTTAAAATTATACCTGATATAATTAAAAAGATAATTGAAAAAACTCCAAATACAAGATTTGATAGAGCTCATCTTACAAATTTTGGTTCATATTCAATTGATTTTGAGTTTGTATATTATGTAACATCTCCAGATTATAACTTATATATGGATACTCATCAGGATATACTTAATGAAATAGCAGATAAGTTTAAAAAAGAAAATATTCAGTTTGCTTATCCAACTCAAAAGCTATATTTAGTGAAGGAAGGAAAATGAAAAAATTAATATTACTGATCACTATTTTAAAATTAACATTATCCTTATACTCTCAAAACAATATAGTTGCAGTTGTAAATGGTGAAAATATAACATACAACGAAGTTAAAAATAAGATGAGTATCAATTTTTTTTACCAGGCTTTAAATGAAATAATTTCAGAGAAACTAATAATTCAGGAAGCCAAAAAAAGAAAGATTGATGTTTCAAAAAATGAAGTTGAAGAAATGTTAAAAACAATAAAAAACAGGTTTAACTCAGAAAAAGATTTTAAAAAAGATTTAAAAAGGCTTGGTGTTTCAGAAGAAGAGTACTATAACATGATAAAAACAAATCTTCTGGTAGAAAAAACAGTAAAAGAGATTTTGCAGATAAAAGTAACTGAAGAGGATGCAAAAAGATATTATGATTCAAACCCACAAGAATTTACCATTCCCCAAGCCATTCGCCTTCGCCAGATATATGTTTTAACTGAAGAGAAAGCTAAAGATATATACGATGCTCTTGAAGCTGGAGCTGATTTTCAAAAGCTCAGTATTTTAAAATCAGAGGATGAAAGACTCAAACAAAATGCAGGTGATATTGGGTTTATTACAAAAGGAATGCTTTTACCTGAAATAGAGAAAGAAGTTTTTCAACTTGCCGAAGGTAAATATACTAAACCAATTAAAACAGGAAATGGATATTCAATATTCAGGCTTGAAGAAAAAAGGGAAGAAAGTAAGATAAAATTTGAAGATGTAAAAGATAGAATAATTCAAAATATCCTTTCAAACCAAATCACTCAAGGAAAAATTCAACTTCTAAATCAATTGAAAAATCAATCAAAAAAAGAACTTAAATAAATGAGTGTAACTTATATAAAATGTTGATTTTTTTTTAAAAAAAATGTTATATTTTAAAGTATGATAAAAAAAATAAAAATTCTTATAATGTCTTTTCTTCTATCATTAAATCTTAACGCTCTATCTTCTAAAAACAAAAAAAGCATAGAGCTAAAACAGGAAAAAATTGAAATATCAAGTTTAAAGCTTGTGGATTATCCTTCAGATAAAGGAGACAAAGCACTTTTAATCTGGAACAGAGATAAAAATTTTGAAGAAGCAAGTTTTGAAGTTTTTATCTCAAAAGATAACAATGAATGGATTAAAGCAGGAGAATTTAAATCAAGTGAATTAACTCCAGATAAAATATCTCTTCCTTTCTGGATGTGGAGATTAAAGGCTAATATTAATGTTGTTAAAATTGATATTATTAAAGTTTTTGGATTTGGAGAAGAAGAGTTTTTTAAAGAATATAAAGATGAAATAAAGCTTTATTCAAAATTAGTTATAAAAGATAAAAATAGAATTCTTGAAAGCAATGTAGTTGAAGGTATAGCAAAAGGCAATTGGTTCAGAACTGATAGAATAAATAATCTTTTAATACTCCTCATTATAAGTGTGGTATTTTTTGTAATTGTTTCTCATGCAAAAAGGAAAGATCTTTTTATAAGAAGAATACCAGGGCTTGATGCAATAGATGAAGCAGTTGGAAGAGCAACAGAGATGGGAAAACCTGTTGTTTATGTTCCGGGAATCGGGAGCATGTCAGGAGTGGAAACCATAGCCTCTATCTTTATACTCAGTGAGGTTTCTAAAAAGATAGCACAATATGATACAACAATAAAGATACCTCATTTTGATCCAATAGTATTTACAGTGGCAAAAGAAACAGTAAAGCAAGCATATACAGAAGCTGGAAGGCCAGACTCATACAGAGAAGATTGTAATATGTTTATAACACAGGATCAGTTCGCATATGCTGCTGCAGTAGATGGTATGATTACCAGGGAAAAACCTGCAGCTTGTTTCTTTCTTGGTCATTTTATGGCTGAATCTCTTTTGCTTGCAGAAGTAGGGTCAAGTGTTGGTGCAATTCAGATAGCAGGAACTGCCACAGACCACCAGCTCCCATTTTTTATCACAGCATGTGATTATACTCTTATAGGCGAAGAACTTTATGCTGCAGGAGCATATCTTTCCAGAGAACCAATGCTTGTAAGTGTTTTAAAGGTTCAGGATTTTGGAAAACTTCTTTTTATAATTCTCGCTTCTGTTTTAAGTATAGCTTTGATAATAGCTTCTAAAACAGAAGCTCATACATTAATAAAAACAATAATTGATATCCTGAGGGTAAACTAATGAACCTTGTAAAAAAATATATACCATTAACCATAGTTTTTATATTCGGCATAGTAACACTTGCTTCTTACTATGTCCCTCATAAAACTTCAGAAAGATATCTTGAAACAATAAATATCTGGCAAAACATTGTATCAGCATTTGCTTTGTTTCTTGGAGCAATAAGTTTGTTTTATGCACATTATAGAAAAATTCAAAGAAAGGTTGATGGATGGGGATACAGTTTATTTGTATATATTGGTTTTCTTGTAATAATGATAGCAGCTATTGTAAGTAATGGTAAAATTTCTGAGGAAGGTAAAGTAACATATCTCGGATGGACCTTTACAAATATATATAACCCTTTAAGTGCGACAATGTTTTCTGTACTTGCATTTTTTATAATATCCACAGCATATAGATCATTCAGAATAAAAAACTTCCCTGCTTTTCTTCTTTTTATAGCAGGATTAATACTTATGCTTGGAAATACACCTATAGGCGAGATAATATGGGATAAACTTTTCGGCTGGACCAACACAACTATTGCTCAGATAAAAGACTGGGTTATGCAGGTACCTGCAACAGCTGGTAAAAGAGGAATAATGATAGGAATTGCTATTGGTGCTGCTGTAACTGCATTAAAAATCATATTCGGAATAGAGCGTGCTTATATGGGAAGTAAAGATTAATTTTGAGGGAGAGAAATATGAAAGAAACTCTTAATAAACTTTTAAAAATAGATAGAAGATGGCTATTTTTACTTCTTACATTTTCTATTATCATACCTATTCTTAAACCAATAGGTATAAAATCAAAATCAGTTTCAGATAGTGTAAAAAACACATATGAGTTTATAAACAACCTTCCAGAAGGTTCGGTTATAATGCTTTCACTTGATTATGATCCTTCAACAGCACCGGAACTTCATCCCCAGGCAGCAGCAATATTAAAGCATGCATTCAAAAAGAATATAAAGGTTATAATTCTGACTTTCGTAGCAGGTTCAGGCGGTCTTATAGATGAACTTGCAAGAACAATTCCACCTCAATTTTCAAAAGAATATGGGAAAGATTTTGTTATTCTTCCTTATATGCCAAATGTTGTTGCTGCATTAACACAGATGGCATCTGATATATTTGCTTTTTACAATAAAGATATAAATGATATGCCACTTAAAAACTATGAAATGATGAAAAATATAAAAAATTATAGAGATATTGCTGGAATAATATGCATAACGGGAACAGCAATACTTGACTACTGGGTGGCTTATGTAGGTGATAAGTTTGGTGTTCCCGTGCTTGGGGGAGTTACAGCAATAAGCCAGGTAGGATATGGTCCTTACCTTCAAAAAGGACAACTAAAAGGACTTATTGGAGGTATGAAAGGAGCAGCTGAATATGAAAAACTTATTGATGAATTATGGAAAGGAACAAGTGGTATTGATGCTTTAAATCTGGCTCATATGCTTGTTATAATCTTTATAATCTTTTCAAATATTGTTTTATTAATTTTAAAATTCTATCAATAAAGGAGTAAAGTATGGAATTTTCAACAATACTCGGAGCATGGATAGCAGCGGGGTTAACTCTTTTTATTTTCTCTTTTCTCTACAAAGATAACCCCTTCTTTAAAATAGCAGAACACCTTTATGTAGGAGCAGGATTAGCTTGGCAGTTACAAATAGTTATATACAAAATAATGATTCCAAAAGTATGGGAACCATTTAAAACAGCATGGGATCAGGGTGACTGGTTTACAGTGTGGATGACAATAATCCCAACAATACTTGGACTTTCATTAATAACTCAGTTCATACCAAAAATTTCATGGATATCAAGATATGGTTTTACATTTATCATGGGTTATGCAGCAGGACTTGCATTACCAACCGTTCTTGCAACAGATTTTATGAATCAGATACTTGGGACAATTGAGCCATTTTCAAAACTTGCAAACTTAACAACAGTTCAATTAATAAATGCTTTTATTCTTTTAATTGGAACCATTGCTGTTCTCTTTTACTTCTTCTTCTCAATTGAACATAAAGGAGCAATTAAAAAGGTCTCCAATTTTGGTATATACTTTCTAATGATATATTTTGGAGCATCCTTTGGAAACACCGTTATGGCAAGATTTTCACTTCTATATGGAAGATTTGATCTTCTTGTAAGATACTCTGATGCTCAATATTTTTATGCAACAAACTGGATAATAGTGGGACTTGTTATATACTTTATTTTAGAGAAGATATTATTAAAAAACATTCTAACAAAACATAGTTAATAAAGGGAGATTTTTATGGTAACAGGTCTTGTTCTTGTTAAGCTTGTTCCAGGAAAAGAAAAACAGGTTCTTTCAAGATTAAGAAACATAAAAGAAGTTGTTCATATGTCTGCAGTCTTTGGAAGATGGGATCTTGTTCTTGATATGCAAACAAATGACCTTGAAGAGTTATCTAATGTTGTTGTAAATGAAATAAGAAATATCCCAGGAGTGCTTTCAACTGAAACTCTTGTAACAACATCAATTTGATGTTTTTTTTATTAACATTTTTAACTATTCTTTCTTATTCTGAAAACATATCAATCCGAACAGAAAATCTCTCGGTTCTAATTTACGATAAGTTTTTTGTTATAAAAACAATAGAATACTTCAAAGACAAATATGATATTAACATTGACTCTAATACACTAACAGAAATTTTCACGCTTAAAAAATATGGATATTCAAGAACAGAAATAGTTTTTATATTAAAACTATCCTGTGAAAATAATATCAAGATATCAGAAATTCTTCAAGAACTGAAAAAAGAAAATGATATATTTAAAATTGCAAAGAAAAAAAATGATGATATAAACAAGAGCTTTAAAGAAGCACTTAAAACAAAAGATTATATAGAAAACACAAATACCGAGATTGACAACTTTGAAATTATCTCTGAAATAATTAAAAAAGAATTTTATGACAAAAAAGAAAAATAACTCTGGATTAATAATATCTTCTTTAGTTTTTGTTATTTTTTTATTTTTATTGACATACATTAACAACAAAAAAATTGAAACAGCAACAAAAGCAGTACTTATTAAAAATAATAAAGAAATAGAGCTTGAAATAGCAAGGGATGAAAATCAAAGAAGGCTTGGTCTTATGTTTAGAAAAGAATTATGTAAAGAATGTGGAATGATATTTATATTTGAAGATGAAGATATAAGAAAGTTCTGGATGAAAAATACATATATTCCGCTTGATATAATATTTGTATCTAAAAACTTCAAAATTAATGAAATATTCAAAAACCTGCCAGCTTTTAAAGAAAATATGAATGAGAAAGAAATACCGAAAGCCGAGGCAAAAGCAAAGTATGTAATTGAAATAAATGCAGGTATGAGTGATGAACTTGAACTTAAAAAAAATGAAAAATTGAAAATTATATGGAAATAATTTTTGTATAATTTTAATATGAGCATCTGGTCAAATGCATTTAAAATTAATAAAGGAAGAGAATTAACTGAAGAAGAGAAAATTATTTTAACTAAGGCTGTGAAAAAAATAAAAGAAAGAAAACTTGAAGATATTGCTTTTCTGATGATTGAAGCAACAAGACCTGTACATACAATAATAAATAATCTTGTTTATTTCTCTCAACCTGCTTTTAATTTCATATTTTCAAGAGATGAAATTGAGAAATTAATTGAAATTCTTGATAACCCAAAAGCCTGTGATTTTTTAAAAGAAAAATTAGGAGAAAAGGAGGAAAAATGAATGATAAAGATTTAAATGTAATAATAGCAACAGATTGTGGAAGTACAACAACTAAAGCAATACTTATAGAAAAAAAAGGAGATACATATAGACAGACTTTTAGAGGAGAAGCTCCAACAACAGTTGAAGCACCATTTGAAGATGTGAGCTGTGGTGTAAGAAATGCAATTATTGAGGTTGAGGAGTTAAGTGGAAGAAAAATACTTGACGGAGAAAAAGTAATAACTCCAAATAAAGGAAATGTCGGTGTTGATATATATGTTTCAACAAGCTCTGCTGGTGGTGGTTTACAAATGATGGTTGCAGGAGCAGTTAAAGCAATGACAGGAGAATCAGCTCAAAGATGTGCTCTTGGTGCAGGGGCAATAGTTATGGATGTTATAGCTTCAAATGATGGACGAGCAGATCATGAAAAGATTGAAAGAATAAGACAGCTCAGACCGGATATGATACTTCTTTCTGGTGGGACTGATGGTGGGACAGTAACACATGTTATTGAACTTGCAAATTTTATAAAAGCAGCAGACCCTAAACCAAGACTTGGAGCATCATATAAACTACCTGTAATATATGCAGGAAACAAGGATGCAAGAGACAAAATAAAAGAAATCCTGGGAGAAAAAACTGCTTTGATAATAACCGAAAATATAAGACCTGTTCTTGAGAAAGAAAACTTAATGCCAGCAAGGCACAAAATACATGATGTTTTTCTTGAGCATGTTATGCAGCAAGCTCCAGGATATCCAAAACTTATGAAAATGGTAGGAGCTCCAATAATGCCAACACCTATGGCTGTTGGACTTATGACAGAAAAGTTTGCAAGAGCAAAAAACTATAATGTTCTTGCTGTTGATATAGGTGGAGCTACCACAGATGTTTTCTCCGTTTTTGATGGAATTTTTAACAGAACTGTAAGTGCTAATCTTGGAATGAGTTATTCAGTCTCAAATGTCATGGCAGAAGCAGGAGTTCATAATATAATGAGATGGTTACCTTTCAAGGTAGATGAACAGGATGTCAGAAACAGACTGAAAAATAAAATGATAAGACCAACAACAATTCCTCAAACAGTTGAAGATTTGATGATAGAACATGCTGTGGCAAGAGAGGCATTAAGACTAGCCTTAGATCAACATAAACTTCTTGCAGTGGGACTTAAGGGAGTTCAGCAGGAAAGAAGCATATCTGATGCATTTGATCAAACATCCACAGGACAATCACTTATAAATATGATGAAACTAAATTATGTAATAGGTTCTGGCGGAGTTCTGGCACACTCTCCAAGAAGGGTACAGGCAATGGTGCTTATGACTGATTCATATCAACTAGAGGGAATAACGATGCTTGCTGTTGATTCAATATTTATGATGCCACACCTTGGGGTGTTATCACAGATAAGTGAAAAGGCAGCTCTTGATGTTTTTTATCATGATTGTTTAATAAAACTTGGAACAGTAATAGCACCAGTTGGACTTGCAAAGGAAGGAGAGTTAATACTGAGCTGGGAAATAAAGACAAAAGAAGGTAAGACGATAACTGGTGAGTTAAGATTTGGAGAAATGTATCTTGTTGAATTAAAAGATGATGAAGCAGAAATAATACTTAAACCGGAAAAGAAATTTGATGCTGGAGCTGGCAAGGGAGCAAAGCTTCAAGGAAAAATACAGGGTGGTGTTGGTGGAATACTTTTTGATGGAAGAGGAAGACCACTTGAAATTCCAAAATCAGAAACAAAAAGAGTAGAAAGCTTAAATAAATGGTTTGAAAAAGTCAATATGTATCCAAAAATATAAGGAGGAAACATGGCACACGCATACACACCAGGTTTAAAAGTTGTCCCTTTAACACTGATAAGAAAAAGAAGAGTTTTGCCCATACCTGGAAGAGTACTTGTTGAAGTTGGTAAAGAGGTTGATGCTCTTGATATAGTAGCAGAAGCAGAACTTCCAGGAAAGGTACACTCAATGAATATAGCAAACAAACTTGGATGTGAACCTTCTGAACTTAAGAATTATATGCTTAAAAAAGAAGGAGATAATGTAAAAAAGGGTGAAATAATAGCACAGACAAAATCTTTTATTAAATTTTTAAGAACAGAAATACCTTCACCAATAACAGGAAAAATAGAGTCAATTTCAGAAATAACAGGTCAGGTTTTATTTAGAGAGCCTCCCAAGATACTTCCTCTTAAAGCATATATAAAAGGAAAGGTGGTTAAGGTTGAAGAAAACTTTGGGGTTGAAATAGAAACCGAGGGTACATTCATCCAGGGAATTTTTGGAATTGGAGGAGAGACTAACGGAGAGATAAGAGTGGCTGTTGATACACCAGATGAAGAACTTTTACCAGAACATATAAAAGAGACAGACAGAGGGAAAATAATAGTTGGTGGTAAACATGCAGGGCTTGAAACAATAAAGAAGGCAATAAAAGTTGGAGTTAATGCAATTGTAGTTGGAGGAATACATGACAAAGATTTAAGACAACTTCTTGGATATGATATAGGTGTTGCTGTAACAGGAAATGAAAATCTTGGTATTACAATTATCGTAACCGAAGGTTTTGGGGTAATAAGAATGGCTGAACATACCTTCAGACTTCTTAAAGCAAGAGAAGGAGAAAAAGCATCGGTAAGTGGAGCAACACAGATAAGAGCAGGGGTTATGAGACCCGAAATAATTGTTGCTGGTATTCCAAGGAACATGAATATAAAAAGAAAGGATGAGTTTAGGACATGGATGGAGATAGGTGATAAAGTCAGAATAATAAGAGAGCCATACTTTGGATTAATTGGAAAAGTTTCAGCATTACCACCTGAACCTACCATGATACCAACAGAAAGCCATGTAAGAATACTTGAAGTTGAACTTGAAACAGGGGAAAAAGTAATAGTTCCCAGAGCCAATGTGGAGATATTTGAAGAATAAAATGATATGTGTTATACAGCGGGTAAAAATTTCATCCATTAAAATAAATAATTCCATATACTCAAAGATTGGAAAAGGACTTAATGTTCTTGTGGGGTTAGAACGTAATGATACAGAAAAAGATCTAACGAAGGCTATAAATAAAATTATAAATTTAAGAATATTTCCAAACGAAGAAGGTAAGTTTTATTACTCAGTAAAGGATATAGAGGGAGAAATACTTCTTGTATCCCAGTTTACTCTTCTTGGAGATATTACTAAAGGAAGAAGACCAGACTTTACAAACGCTATGGAAGCAAATAAGGCAAAAGAATATTTTGAAAGACTGATTGAAGAATTTAAAAAAATATATATCCCTTCAAAAATAAAAACTGGAGTTTTTCAGCAAGAGATGGAAGTTGAAATAATAAATGATGGTCCTGTTACAATAATCATAGATACACAAAAAATTTAATAAATGAATAACATCCTTGAAATTTCAAATCTTACAATTAATGCCTATATAAAAAACAAAGAATACAACATAATCAATGATATTTCTCTAAACCTTAAAGAAAAACAAACCATTGCTATCGTTGGAGAGTCAGGAAGTGGAAAAACACTAACAGCACTATCAATAATAAAACTTCTTGAAGATAATCTAATAATAAAATCAGGGATTATAAATTATCAAGGAAGAAATATTTTTTGTCTCACTGAAAAAGAGCTTCAAAAAATAAGAGGAAAAGAAATTTCTTTTGTCTTTCAGGAACCTTTAACAGCACTGGATCCTGTTATAAACATAGAAACACAGTTAACTGAAGGACTAATAACTCATGGTTTAGCATCAAAAGAAGAAGCAATTAAAAAGTCAAAAGAAATTCTTGAAAAACTATCAATACCGCTTGATAAAATAAAATCATATCCACATAATTTTTCAGGTGGACAGAGGCAGAGAATCTTACTTGCTATGGCACTTATTACAAATCCAAGAATATTAATAGCTGATGAACCTACAACTGCTCTTGATGCGGTAACACAGATGGAAATATTAAATCTCATAGAAAAACTCAAAGAGGAAAAAAAATTATCAGTTATTCTTATCACTCACAATATGGCTGTGGTTGCTAACTACTCAGACTATACATATGTTATGTATCTTGGAGAAATAATGGAGGAAGGAGAAACATATAACATTATAAAATATCCATCACATCCTTATACTACTGCTCTTCTTGGGTCAGTTGTAACTCTTGAAAAAAAACAAAGACTTACTTCAATAAAAGGAAATACTCCATCAATATACGATATACCATCTGGTTGCAGATTTATAACAAGATGTGATTTAGCTGATGAAAAATGTAAAAAAAGACCACCATTGAAGGATAATGGAAGAACAAAATATAGATGCTGGAATAAATAATATGGAAAATTTGATTGAACTTAAAAACATTTCAGTAAAATATTCATCTTTTTATGCACTTAAAGATATAAACCTGGCTATAAAAGAAAATGAGATAATTGGTATCTTAGGACAATCAGGAAGCGGCAAAACAACTTTATGTAAAATAATTTCAGGAATAGAAAAACCTTACACTGGAGAAATAATTAAAAACAAAACTACAAATTTACAGATAGTCTTTCAGGACCCATCTTCAAGTTTAAACCCCAGGATGAAAATAATTGATATAGTAACTGAATCATTATTAATAAAAGGTGAAAAAGATAATGTAAAACTGAAAAAAAGTTTTGAAGAGGTAATGCAAAAGGTTGGGCTTTCACCTGATATTGCTCAAAAATACCCTCACCAACTTTCAGGAGGGCAAAAACAAAGAGTAGCAATAGCTAGAGCAATAATATCTAAACCAGAAATATTGATATGTGATGAACCTATATCAAGCCTTGATATTTCTGTATCAGCTCAAATATTAAACCTTTTAAAAGACTTACACACAGAACTTAAATTTACAATGATTTTTGTTTCACATGACATTTCAGCAATATATTATCTTGTATCAAGAGCATTAATTCTCTATCATGGATATATTCTTGAAGAAGGGAAAATTGATGATATAATAAAAACTCCAAAACATCCTTATACAAATCTTTTAATATCATCAATCTTAAGTAAGAGGAAACAAAAAATTGATATAAAAATAACTGAAAGAAAAACCACATCAAGATGTGTATTTGCAGAGAAATGCTTTTTATATAAAAAAGAGTGTGAAGAATACAACAACAATATAAAGAAAATCTCAGAAAATCATTATTACAGATGCATTTTATGAATTTTGAAAGAATGGTTAAAAACTTTATAGATATGACTCAAATACTTTCACCATCAACTAAAGAAGATAAACTTATAAATTATTTATTAAAGAAATTTAAAAGGTATACCTCAAAAGTGATTATTGATAAGAATAAAAATTTAATCATTAAAATAAACTCTTCTTATAGTTCATCTCCTATTCTTCTATCCGCACATCTTGATACGGTAAATACATTGACAAAACCTAAAATAATAATGAATGAGAAAATAATAAAAACAAAAAACAATGTTATTCTTGGGGCAGACTGCAAAGCAGGTATTGCTATAATACTTGAAATTGTTGAAAATATATTTGAAAAAAATTTACCATTCCCTCCACTTGAAATAATACTCACATCCCAAGAGGAACTTGGACTTAGTGGAAGTTCTAAAATAAATAAAAGATTAATAAAAGCAAAATATGGAGTTGTTCTTGATAATGAGAAAGATATTAACTTTCCAATAAACGAAGCAGTCGGTGTTGATCATTTTGAATTAATAATCTATGGCAAACAGGTACATTCTGGAGTAAGCATAGAAAATGGTATCTCTGCAATTAAGATAGCTGCTGAAATAATTTCAAAAATTCCTTCCGGAAAACTATCTTCAAACACAACACTTAATATAGCATTTGTTGAAGGAGGAGAAGGAATAAATATAGTTCCAGGTATATGTAAAATAAAAGGAGAAATAAGAAGTTTCAGCAAAAAAGAAATAAAATTTTTCAAAAAAAAGATTAAAGATATATCAAATAGGATAACTAGAAAATATGGTGCAAAATATGAAATGAAAGCAATGACTAAATTTGAACCGTTTTACATTACATTAAATTCAAAAATTGCAGAAATTGTAAGAAAAGCATATGAGAAGAATAATCTTAAACCGATATTTGTGAAAAGCTTCGGTGGCACTGATGCTAATAATTTTTCTAAAATGGGAATAGAAGTATTGAACATTCCAACAGGGATGAAAAAAGTACATTCACCAAAGGAATATCTTGATCTTAATGAATTTAAAAAATCATATATGATAATTATGGAAGTAATAAAAAACGCAATATGAAAAAATTCATATTTAGAAAAATAATATCCCTTCCACTCACATTTTTAGGAATAACAATAATTCTTTTTTCACTAATAAATATCCTTCCTCCTCAAACACTTGCCACATCTTATGCAAGCACCGAAAAAGAATTGAGTGATGAAGAGGTACATCAGATAATAAAAAAATATGAACTTGATGCTCCAGTTATTAAAAGATATATAAAATGGCTTAAAAATGTTTTAAAAGGAGAGCTTGGATACTCATATACTGCCCATATGAAATCTATAGATGCTATAAAGACTTATCTTCCAGCAACAATAGAGCTTACTATATTTACAATAATTCCAATATTTATTTTTGGGAATATTCTTGGACTTAACGCAGCAAGAAGAAAGAACAAAAAACAGGATAGAATTATAACTTCAATTTCATCATTTTTCTATTCTCTTCCATCTTTTGTTATAGGTATATTTGTTCTATTTTTATTTTATGGGATTATTGGTATATTTGAACCTGGAAGATATTCAATTCAAACAGATGTTTTAATTTCAAGTGGAAGATTTACAAAATATACAAATTTTATGATAATTGATTCAATATTAAACCTCAACTTTAACGTACTTATTGATACTCTAAAACACATCTTTCTACCTGCTTTCTCAATATTTTTAGGTACATCAGCACTTTTTATAAAAATAACAAGAAACTCTGCCATAGAAGAAATGAATAAGGATTATGTAAGAACACTTAAAGCAAAGGGACTTGATGAAGAATATATAATAAAAAAACACATAAGAAAAAATATTATGATACCACAACTTACAGTTGGAGGATTACAACTTATAAGACTTCTTGGTGGGGTTGTTATAACAGAAACTATATTTGACTGGCCTGGGATTGGAATGTGGGGAGTAAAATCTGCACTTGGACTTGATATAAGTGGAGTTATGAGTTTTGCAATAGTAGTCTCAATACTTTTTTTGATAGGTAATTTAATAATTGACATTCTTTATTATCTTGTTGATCCAAGAATAAGGTATGAATAATATCATTGAAATATATAATAAAATAAAAACAAACAAATCAACTAAGATTGGAAGTATAATAATATTTTTTTATCTTTTAATAGCATTATTTGCTCCATTTATTGCTGGGGTTTATAATATTGAGGATCCTTACATAGTTAAGCAACATAGTTTTTCTCCATTACCACAAAAACCATCATTAAAAGCCCCTTTTGGCACAACCCAAAATCAATACGACATATTTTATGCAATGGTATGGGGAACAAGACTTGCATTTAAGATAAGCATAAGTGTAGTTTTAATTTCAATGATAATAGGTATTATTCTGGGATGGCTTAGCGGTTATTACGGAAAATTTCTGGATGAATTAATAATGCGTTTTACAGATATGATTCTTTCAATTCCATCTCTTGTTCTTGCAATGGTTATAGCAGCAATCTTAGGACCTGGTATAGAAAAAATAATAATCGCCATTGCTTTTGTCTGGTGGCCTTCATATGCAAGAGTTTTCAGAAGTGAAATACTTAAAATAAAATCTATGGATTTTATTACATATCCAAGAGTATTAAATGCATCAAGCTGGTGGATATTGAAAAAGCATATTATTCCAAATGCCATATATAATATCATAATTATGGCTTCCTTAGATATAGCAAATGTAGTTCTGCTTGCCTCTTCATTAAGTTTTCTTGGTCTTGGCTCTCCACCAGGTTATTCTGACTGGGGACAGATAATCTCTATGTCAAGGAACTGGATAATTCAAAGTTTCACAAATCCTGTTCAATATTCACATATTGTTATAATTCCATCTATATTTATATTCTTTTTCATATACTCATTTAATCTTGTTGCAGATTCATTTAGAGACATTTTTGATCCAAAACAAACAAGATAGTTAAAAAAATAAAGTAAACTTATTCAGTTGTTCACTCACCGGTTATCTAGTGATTTAGAGATTATTTTTCAATGAAAAAGTTAATGGATATAATTATAATTCAGTGGAAATGAAAAAAGAGTAAAGATCTATTTGAATATAGGGATAAGATGATGTAAAGATCAAAATTAATGTTAATTAAATTTAAAGTATAAAAATTGATAGAATTTAATTATGGAAATATTCAATTACTTTAAAAATTACAATTCATACATAGTTGGTGGAGCAATAAGGGATTACTTACTTAAAAAAGAAATAAAAGATATAGATATATTAATTGCATCAACAAAATCCAATTTTACAAGACTTATATTTCTTCTATCAAAAAAAACAAACATATTTCCACTGGATGAAGAAAATGGAATATACAGGATAAACCTTACAAAAAATTTGACCATTGATATCACAAACACAGATAATATAGAAAACGATATTCTAAAAAGAGATTTCACACTCAATTCACTTCTTATTGAAATAAAAAAAGTCAAAATAAAAACTAAAAATAACTTATTTGAACTTTCTTTTAATACAACAGATATAATAGACAAATTAGATGCTATTAATGATATAAAAAATAAAAAAATAAGAAAAATATCAGATAATTGTTTTAAGGAAGATCCTGTAAGACTTTTAAGGGCATTTAGATTTGAAGCAACTCATAACTTTAAAATTGAAAAAAACACTTTTGATTTATTATCCAGATCTATAAAATTAGTAAACAAAACATCTCCTGAAAGATTGAGAGAAGAACTAAATAAAATCATAGAAACAGAAAACTCATCAGAAATACTTAAAAGAATGTCAAAATGCGGACTTATTTTTGAAATAATTCCTGAGTTAAAACTACAGACAAGATGCGCAGAGGTTTATTACGGGAAGGGAGGAGTATTCAAACACACGCTTAATGTTTTAAAAAGGCTTGATATTTTTTATCAAAATCCACAGAAATATCTTAACATATCAGAAAAGCTTAAAGAAAAGGCAGTTGAAGAAAAAAAACTTATTAAATTATCAGCTCTTTTACATGATATAGCAAAACCTCACAAAGCAAAAATCATAGAAGGCAGATTAAGATTCTTCGGTCATGAATCGTATGGAGGGGTATTAAGCGAAAAAATTCTTAAAAATCTTAGATATTCAAATAATGAAATAAAATATATCAAAAGCATTGTTTCAAACCATTTAAGAATAGGGAATATTGCTCATAATAATATAATAAGTAACAGAGCTATTTTAAGAATATTTTATGAACTAAAGGATTATACACTTGGTCTTTTAATTCTCTCATGGGCAGATCATGCAAGTTATATAGGTGAAAAAAAACTTACTAAGATACTTAAAAAGACAAAAGAAAAACCTTTTGAAATAAAAAAGAAGCTCCCAAAAGAAGGGGAAAAGAAAACACTTAGATTTCTTCAGGTTGTAAACATGATAGCAAGAAACTACTCAAAATATATAGTTTCTTCAGATATAAAACCAATTATAAATGGTCATACAATAATGAAAACTCTCTTTTTAAATCCGTCCCCGAAGGTAGGGGAAATAATTAGAAAATTAATAAACCTTCAACTTGAAGGTAAAATAAAAACAAGAGAACAGGCTATTTCTTATATCAAATCCTTAAAGATAACTTAGGAAAAAAGACCTATAATAAACCATAACTTCTTTCACTTACTAAACCTTTAATTTTTATGCTATAAAATAATGAGGAGGAGAAGTATGGGAAAAATCTCAAAGTATATCATAAACGTAAGTATAATTATTCTTTTTAATTTTAATCTTTACTCAAAAACTCAAAAGCAGACTCAACAGGTGCAGCCAGATATTAATTCAATAATCTGTGAACTTGTTAAGCTTGATAATGAAATAGATGAAGTCTATGAAAATATAACTCTCAATTCAATCAATAAAATAAAAGACAAATTTATTCAGATAAATAAAAACCAGATAACAATATTAACATCAGATCTAATAAAAAAAGAAGAAAAAGAAAAATTCAGATTTATAAATCTCATATCATATAAAATACATAAAAAAATTTTAAAACTTTCCAGAGAGCAAAAACAATTTTACAGGCTTTCTCCATCATCTTCAACTTCATCAACAATTAAAAAAGATCTTTTAGATCTTGTAAAAGAAAAGGAAGATATTAAAAACAGCCTTGATGAGCTTTTGAAGGTTTCATCTAAACTTTCAGCCACATCCAGCTGGATCTATAAAGCAGCAAAATAATAACAATTAATAGATTTAGCTTTTTAATTCCACTGCTTATGCCTCTTCCAACTTTCATAAATAAGGATCGTAATAATATTTATATTTCTCCAAATCATTTGCCAACTTAAAATAACTAATCTTATTATAATTTGATAAAATTTAATATATGAAAGATATTTCAGAAGAGGTTAAAATTATTTTAGAAAAAATTGGGGAAAACACTCAAAGAGAAGGACTTTTAAAGACTCCCCAAAGGGTTTCAAATGCATTGCAAGAACTTTTATCAGGATATCAAATTGATATTGACAGTATCATAAACAATGCTCTTTTCAAAGTTGACTATAAAGAAATGGTTATAGTAAAAGATATAACATTTTATTCCATGTGTGAACATCATATGCTTCCTTTCTTTGGAAAAGCTCATATAGCCTATATTCCTGATGGTACAATAATTGGTCTTTCAAAAATTCCAAGAATAGTTGAAGCTTTTTCAAAAAGGCTTCAGATCCAGGAAAGACTTACAACAGAAATAGCAAATGCAATATTTAAAAAAATAAAACCAAAAGGGGTTGGTGTTATAATGGAAGCCCAACATCTATGTATAACATCAAGAGGAATAAGAAATGATACATCAATTGCAATAACAAGTGCTATGCTTGGATGCTTTGAAAATGATGAAAAAATAAGAAATGAATTTTTAAACCTGATAAAAAAGTAATTTTTTTTGATATAATTTTAAATAAGATCTCTTAACTATAACGCGGGCGTAGTTCAATGGTAGAACGGGAGCTTCCCAAGCTCTAAACGAGGGTTCGATTCCCTTCGCCCGCTTATTGATACTAAGCAAAGCGTATAGCTTTGCGCGGGAATAAAAATTTAAGTTAAATAAGGGGGAGTATGGAAAAAAAATTTTCAATAATAATTATAGTTATATCTTTTGGTATTATGATTTTTTCTGGAGTAGAAATATACAAAAGAATAAATCTTCATCTTTATGGAGATAATCTAGATATTATTGAAAGTGAAAAAAAACAAAAAAATGAAAAATCTGAATTATCAAACACACAACTACCTCAATCTTATGAAACATCTAAAGAAGAAGATTCAAAACTAGAAATAAGTACAACAACTCTCCAACAAAAAGAAACTGCACCTAAAAATTACAGAGTTACAATATCATATACCAGTAAAAAAGCAAAAAATGTTAAGCTTAACGGAAGTTTTTATGGGTGGAAAGAAAGAGATATGAAGAAAGAAAATAATGTCTGGAAAACTGAATTAATTTTGAAAGAACCAGGAGTATATAAATACTACTTTATTGTTGATGGGAAAAAGATACTTGATCCAAAGGCACAAAAAACAGCTGATAAGAATTATTCAATAATTGAAATTAAATAATTTTGTTATAATTTTGTAATATATAATTATTAGTATAAATTATAAATGGATTAAAAATGAGAAGGAAATGTATAAAAATAATTAAAATAGTTATAGGTACTTTATTATTTTTATCTTCTTTTTCATTTTCACAGTATAATTCAGCTGCAGTTTATCTTCCAAATGGAAATATAATGATGTGTGGTGGAATTATTTATGAAAGCACAGTAACTGCTCAGTGCACCATAACCATATCTTCGCATATCACCACAGCATCTTCAACTAACATGTTTATAACAACAAACTTAAATACTGCTCGTGCCAATCATACAATGACACTTCTACCAGATGGAAGGGTACTTGTTGCAGGGGGATATACAGCAATTTCATTTCATAATCCTCCAAATCCTTCATATCCTCAAACAAATTACACAACAGCACCATATCAAAATCATTTTCCAAGAAAGTTAATCTCCACAGGAACAACTACAAACTCTGCTGAAATATGCTTATCATCTTCTCCATATAACTGTTTTTCTACCTCAAATATGACCTCTCCAAGAGCCGGGCATACTGCAGTTCTTTTAACAACAGGACCTCATGCGGGAAATGTATTAATATGTGGTGGACAGACTACAGGAAATAATGTTACAAACAGCTGCGAAATATTTATAACAACAACAAATCAATTTGTAAATGCTCCTTCGATGATCTCACCAAGGTTTGGTCATACCGCATCTCTTTTACCAAATGGAAAGATTTTGATGTCAGGTGGAATATCGTTTTTAGGAAATCCATCAACATATACATTAACACAGGAACTATATGATCCAATATCCAATAGTTTTACTCCATCACCCGAACCACTTTTCAGAGGTAAAGCATTTCACTCATCAGTTGTTTTAAACAATGGAAATGTATTAATATTTGGTGGTTATAATGAGTATAACGATGATGATAAACATAGCAAAGATGAAGATATTATCAAAAAAGCAAACTTAGGAGAAGGAACCTGGGGTTTTCTCGACGAAGTTGAAATGTTTAATAAAAACGCAGCAAGAGTTCCAGTAGAACTTCAGGAATATACATTTCTACCATATAGAGTAACAAATGCATTTTCTGTTTTAAAACCTGATGGTTCGGTTCTACTTGTTGGAGGAAGAGGTAATATACCTGTAACCTACTTTCCTTCTCGAACTATAACAACAGATAAAAATCTGACAACATACACCACATCAATGGCAGCTAGCGAATTACAAGCTACTCAATCAGATTTTGAACTTAAAAAAATAAGAACACGAGTACTTCAAGGACCAATTTATGGAATAATATCTTTCAAAGAAAAACAAAAACTATCCAGAGAAGTAGCAGGAAAAATAGTAAATGGGGATATTTTTTATTCACCACCTGACGATCCTGCACAACCATCAATTCAAATAGGTAATCTAAAAATATTTTTAGGTCATACAACTGCTCAACTTGACAATTCAATAATTGGATATTTTGACGAAAATGAAAAAAAATATGTCAGAGAACTTGACACAGAACTTACGCTTTCTACTTCACCACTACAATGGAATGGTACCATATATTTTGATCCAATAATGGTAACCAACTTTAATAATCCAAGACTATTAAATATTGATCTTAGTACAATTCCAACATTAACTGGGAATATAATAGAAGCAAGTTCATCAACAGATATATCAGATTTTTTTCCTGAAGGGTGTTCCAGCTGTACAATTTATGTGAGTTCGATTACTTTATCTCTTCCTGAAGGTTTTCCTGCTATATATCCACCAGGCACAAAAGCGCTTGGGAGACTTAGCCTCATAGGAGCAAGTTTACAAAGTGAAAATTGTTCTCTTACTATATCTCAAGGATATACAAATCTTGATCTTGCTCAGGATGTCACCGGTTATTTTAGTGATTACGGAAGAATTGAATTAACAACTCCTGTCACATTCTATGGGCTATTAGGTCTTGTACAGAACACTTCTGATCAGACTTTAACTTTAAATTCAAATGATTGCCTTGGAGGTGGTTTAAGATTTGTACAGGGAACCATGACTATGTATTTTTCACTTTATACCGATACTGTAAGTTATACTCCTCCTGCTGATGAACCACTAACCATAAACTTTGGGATTTCAACTGCAGTTATAAGAGATATGATATTTGGTGATGGTGGAGAAATTACTCCTTCTAACTGGAAATGGACTCCATTAAAATTTTTCCCACTTGTTGAAAACAAAGCTACAGGAAGGTTTGATTCCTTAGGTATAATAACCATATCCGGTGTGCCTCAAATATTTGTCTGGGGAAGAGGTTGTGATCATAAAAATAAAGAATGCAAAAGAAATAACCCTATATTTAGAAGCAGAACAACGAGAAGTTATCTTATAGAAGATAGAGGATGCTCATGGCTGGAAATGGGAAGTCTTAAAGTCAAGAGAGCGAATCACACAGCCACAGTTTTATCTGATGGAAATATTCTTGTATGTGGTGGAACAAATGGTCCTGCTACTTTAAGTTCCTGTGAAATATATAACAAATATAAAGATGAATGGGTTATGATATCATCAATGACTGAAGCAAGGTCATATCATACAGCAACACTCTTACCAAATGGAACAGTATTAATTACAGGTGGAGTTCAAGGAGATATAGATAAATCTCAGGCACTTAATACAGCAGAAATATACTTTCCTTTAACAAGAAGCTTCGTTAAGGTTGGAAATATGAACTCTCAAAGGGCAGCTCATACTGCAACACTTCTACCAAATGGTAATGTGCTTATTACGGGCGGAGTTTCTTCAGGAACATATAGAAATGATGCTGAAATATTTATAACAACAGCAAATATTTTTGTGCCGGTGTCTGGAAATATAGGCAGTGCAAGAGCAAAACACTCATCTATATTAATGAAAGATGGAAGAGTTATAATTGTAGGTGGGTATAATGCAACAAATACTTTAAATGATTGTAGAATATTCAATACCTCAAATAATTTATTTTCTCCCTGCAATCCTATAAATTATGCAAGACATTCTCATACAACACATCTTATGGATGACGGAAGGGTGTTTATATTTGGTGGCAGAAATGATAAATATACAATAAATAAAGCTGAAGTATTTGACGGAACAAACTGGTATGTTCTTGGAGATGGAAGCAATGAAAAAGCTATTATAGAGGTTTCAAATCATTCATCTCTATTATTACCAAGTAAAAGAATCATTTTTACAGGAGGAGAACAAAAATCATTTGACCATGAAAATAATAGTGATAACTGGATTTCTTCAACAGCGTTTAATTTTTACACGGAATTTTATAGTGATGAGCCACTACAAATATTTGGTAACATCCAAAAAAGAGTTTTTCATAAATCTGTGCTTTTAGAAGATAATAATATTGCTGTAATTGGTGGGTGGGATGGAAAAGAATATATAGACAGTGTTAAAAAAAGGTATTATTTATGGAACGAACCTGATTCTTCCGGACTTGAAAGTCAAATTCCACGAAAACCTTATATTTCATCCGTCACTTTTTCATCTTTTCCTGAAGGATTTGACAGGGGAGATTATATAACGATAATAAGTACATACTATAACTTACATGGTGTTTCTCCAGCCTCAAATGACGGTTCTGGAGGTCATAATACTGATTTTGCAAAACCAGTTATACTTTTAAGAGGAATAGATAATGAGTTTATGATAGATCTTTCTACACGTATTTATATCTCAACTACAAACTCAAATAACTGGAGTGTTACAAGAGCTACTATAGTGGTACAAGCTCCATCCTCTCCCCAGGAGCTTCCATATGGATGGTACTATCTTTATGTATGTAACGCTGGAATTTGTTCTGATGGTTTTATAGTTCAGGCATCTACTTCAAGACCAAGGTGTGATGGATTGTTAAATCCGCAATCTGTTGGCTCTCCAAGTACACATACAATTGTATGGCAGTGGGAAAGTACCGGAACATTAGATAACGTTAATGGATATGCAGTATTCTCAGCTTATGACGTGTTTCTTGCAACAGTAGCATTAATCAATCCTGCAACTTTTTATCAAACAGGACTTAAGGCAAATACTCCATCATCAATTAAAGTTGGATGCTATAACATAGGTGGATTTAATGATAAAAAATATTGGAAACAAGCTCAAAGCACAATATATACACTTGCAAACCAGCCTAAGAACTTAAAGGTGACATATGCAAGCTTTAACAGAGTAGATCTCGAGTGGGATGCAAATGGAAATACCACAGAAACACCTTATCAAGTTGAAATAACGACAGACCCTCTTGCAGCAACAGATCCGAGGAATGCAAGATGGAGAATAGTGATGCATTTCATAAACAATCATACAGACACAAAATTTTCAATCCAAACACTTAAACCAAATTACAGGTATTATTTTAGAGTAAAAGCTAAAAATGGAAGCAATGAGCAAACCTGTTATGATTATGAAAATGAAAGCTTTAACCCACATAGTTGTTCAGTTCCACCAAGTCCGGTTGTGGTTTCTACAATTACAGTTGGAAAAGTAGAAGTTTTAACAGGAATTGGAGTTTCTTCTACTGCTATAAAATGGAGCTGGGAGGAAAGCGAAGGGGCAACTGGTTATGAGGTATATCATTATATAGTAGAAGAAGATTTCTATACAGGTGAAGAAGTTGAAAAATCAAAATTAATAGCAACTATACCTACTTCCACGCAAACTTATTTTATCCAGCAATATGGTTTTAAAGATGAAGTAAACTTAGTTGAACTTTCTCCAAATACCACATATCAAGTAAAAGTAAGAGCATATAAAAATGACGCAGACACAGGATATGTAACTGTATATGGTCCTTTCACAATCTCTGAACCTGTCTATACACTTTCAGTTACACCATCTTTCTATGAAGGACACACTTCACCTTTTATTGAGGTAACAAGCACAACTCTTTTAATATCGTGGGATGCAAATGGAAATAAACCAGATACAAAATATCGTCTTGATATATCAACAGATGAATATTTCTCATCTTACACCTCATACAGTGTTAACGTGGATACCAGTTTTTATCCTGTTGTAATTGAGCAGGCATATGACTTAAAACCAGGAACAAGATACTGCGCCAGAGTTTATTCTATAAATCCAGCCGATGTTATAAACTCAACACCACTTGTACTTGGATGTAAATATACTTATCCTCAAAGAGTTGAAGATTTAAAGGTAAGTTCTGTTAGCCTTAAAGGAGTAGTTTTAACCTGGAATCCAGGAGAAAATTCTCCACAAACAATATACAGAGTCAGGATAACAACTGTTGGTTTTGATACACCTTATATTTCAACTCCAATACCATTTTCATATAAATTTAAAGAGTCAACGGTTATATTACAGGATTTATGGATAAATACCACATATTACATTGAAGTAATGCCCCAAAATCCAGAAGGTGAACCAATCCCTGAAAAACCTGATAATGAAGTATTTAAAGCAACTACATCAGTAAAAACTCCTACCGGGCCTCAAGGAGCACCTCCATATGCTCTTGTAACAATAGCTGAAGCTGATGAAGAAACAATAGTTAGTGGGGAAAGAGAAATACCAAATACAAATGAAAAAAGAACAATAACACTCATTATTCCTAAGGGAGCATTTTTAAAATCAACCCCAATAGCTATTTCTCATAGTACAATTGATTATTGTAATCAAATATTTGGTAATCCTCCAAATCATCACCCAATAACATTTGAAATATTTGTAGATAATAAACAACCATATATACCCATTACACTAAAATTTGATTATAACAATTCAACTGAACCATCAGTTATAATAGATCCGTCTGATCCAACAAAGAAATACAGAGTTTCACTTGCAAGATTTAACGAAAAAACAGGTCAGTGTCTGCCAGTAAAAACTGAAAATGATACCCAAAATAGAATAATAACTGCTACTTTAAATCATTTAAGTATATATCAATTGATATTCTTAACACCTGCTGCAGACCTTAACAATGTAAAAGTATTTCCAAACCCATTTTATCCTCATAGAGAAGCCCAAGGGATAATAACAATTGCAAATCTACCTAAAAATTCTCAAATAAAGATATATACCATATCAGGACAGAAGATTTATGAAACTAAAGCAGGTGAACAGGGGGTTGCTTACTGGGATGCTAAGAACAAAAAAGGAGAACTTGTTGGAAGCGGAATTTATTTGTGTCATATAAAATCTAATTACGGAGAAAAGATAATTAAAATAGCAATTGAGAGATAAATATGAAGTTTTTAATAGTAATTTTCATTTTGACAAAACCACTTTCAGCTTGGTTTAATTCTTCTGCTCAAGGTACAACATCCGGAGATTTTCTAAATTTAGAGATAAATCCCAGGACAATTGCTCTTGGTGGAGCAGAAACCGCAGTTGCAGATGATGCCTCCGCAATAAACCTAAATCCTGCTGGACTTATTGAAATTCCACGCTTTTCTCTTATGCTTTCAAGAGCACAGTATATTGCTGATATAAATTACCAGTTTATTTCATATGCTCAAAGACTTGATTACGGCTCAGTAATAGGAGTATCTGCTTTTTTTACTGATATAGGGAGTATAGAAAATACTGATATCGATTATAATATTATAGGTAAATTTACTCCAAAGGATAAAGTAATATCCATAGCTTATACAAAAGGAATAACAGAGTTCTCAGATAGAGAAACCGATGTTTCATTAGGAGTAACATATAAATATATAAACTCAACTATATATCACACTGCAAAAACATCAGCTATGGATCTCGGTATTAAGGTTTTCAAATTTACATACATACCTTATACTCTCAGTCTGGTCATGCAAAACTTAGGAGAAGGATTGAAGTATGATAAAAAAACTGTAAGCTTACCTCTTAAATTTAAAATAGGAGCATCAATATATCCATTCCCAAATCTTATGTTTACAACAGATATAGTTCTTCCCAAGAATGATTCTTTATATCTAAATGTGGGTGGGGAACTTGGAATAAAAATGGCAGAAGATACAAGGTTTGTTATAAGAAGCGGGCTTAACACTCAAAAATCAAGAAATGGACTAGGTGGATTTGCATTTGGGTTTGGTTTAAATTTAAAATTCTTATCAGTTGATTATGCATTTTCATCAATGAAAGAACTCGGGAACACTTCCATAATATCACTTTCTTTTGATTTTCCAACAAAACAACCTATTTTTGATAGAAAGGAAAAATCAATATACTTTCACATCCCCAAAGAAAAAGTGGAAGAATAAATCTACTGATAAAAACAGATGAGTTATTTAGTTGTCTAGTTCTGTAGTGGTTTAGTAAACTCACTTCTTTCAAAGAAGAAAATATTTTCATCTTCTTTTTGTTGAAGATGGTTAGGATAAGGAATTTTCCTTTTACTTTACATTTCAAAAAACATTTACACCAACCTTAAATCCTCTCCATCAATGGAGGGAAAGTCTATAAGAGCTTCATTTTACTCAACCTTCACCTTTTCTCTATCTTAACCTTTATCTTAAATCTACTTTTGCTATACTTCCATATATCCATTTATCTAACTTAGAGTTCCGGAAAATAAATAATTTTATCTTTTTTTAGAAGCTTTAATACATCTGAACAAAAGTAAAGACTTCCTGTAACAACTATATTTTTCCCAAACGAAACAGCATATTCAAATGCTTTCTCTAAATCATCAAATACTTCAAATCTTTCTTTATAGATTTCAGGATTAAAACTTCTATATGAATAACTCTTAGAAAGTATTATTTTTTCAAAGCCATATTTTTCAATCAAATCAAGCATTTTTTCTATCTCCTTATCTTTCATAAAACCACAAAGACATATTTGATAATCTTTTTTAATTAAACTTAGAAGTTTTTTTATTGAAAGTGGAGTATGAGAACCATCAATTAATATTTTAATTCCATTATACTTTTTTATTTCAAGTCTTGCAGGAATTTTAATAGGTTTAAAATCGATCTTTTTTTTAAAACTATTTACTAAGTTTTCATATATAAATTTTGCAAATTTAAGATTATGTTTTTGGAAATTAATATCCTTATCATTGAATATGAAAATCTTACATCTTTTACTATTTGCAATATATTTTATTTTATCTATTACAGTTTTTTTATTGGTTCCATCAATAAAAACCTTTGAATTATTTTTTATTATTCCTGCTTTATTTTCTGTTATCTCAACTAAACTTTTTCCAAGATATTTTTTATGTTCAAGTGTTATTTCTGTAAAAACAGAAATACTTTTTTTAAAGACATTTGTAGCATCATTTTTTCCGCCCATTCCAACCTCAATAATACAAAAATCGTGTTTAGTTTTACTAAATTTAATAATTGCTATAAGTGTAAGATATTCAAAAAATGAATGAATATATCTTGATTTAGAAATTATATCAATTAAAATCAACAAAAAATCTTTTTTAAAAATTTTTCTTCCATTTATAGATATTCTTTCCCTAAAATCATATATATGAGGACTTGTATATTTTAAAATCTTATAACCACTTTTTAAAAGCATTTTTGAAAGATAAACTGCAACTGAAGTCTTTCCAACAGAACCTGTAATATGAATAACCCCTTTAAGCTTATTTTGCGGTTTTAAAAAGATATCAAGAGTGTCTTCTACATAAAAGGTAGAAAAATCATTCTTTTTATGTGGCCTAAGAGACAGAAAAAAATTTTCAATTTCATCAAATTTTTGAGGAATCTTAATTATATCACTCTTATCATATTTCAACTCAGCTAAAATAGCAAATATATTTTTATTTAAAATAGGATCTTTAAAAAATGGTTCAATATCACAAAATGGTTTTAAAACAAAAGCACGTTCATAAAGTCCTGGATGCGGGATTTTTAAGTTTTCTTCATTAATTACCAAATTATTAAAATATAGGATATCAAGATCTATTGTTCTTGGAGAATTTTTAAAAACCCTTTTTCTTCCAAGTTTTTCTTCAATCGAGTTTAAAAATTTAAGAAGCTTGTGAGGAAAAAAATTTGTTTTTATCTTTATAACACAGTTTATAAAATAAGGTTGTTCTTCAAAATACATTGGTTTTGTAATATATAAAGGTGAAATTTTTAAAATTTTATTACTTTTTGAGATAAGCTTTATCGATTTTTTTATATTTGATATTCTATCGCCAAGGTTTGAACCAATAGCAATATATGAGATCATTTTATAAGCTCTTCATACATATTAAATGCCTGACAGAGTTCATAAACATCATGAACTCTAAATATATCTACATCATTATAACAATACAAACATGTTGCCACAGTTCCACTAACCCTTTTATGAGGGAGTTTTTCTCCAGTTATCTGACCTATAAAAGACTTTCTTGATGGACCAATCATTAAAGGATATCCAAGTTTTTTAAATTCTTTAATATTTTTAATTATTGTTAAATTATGTTCAAGTTTTTTTCCAAAACCTATTCCAGGATCAAGTATTATACCATCAAAATTATTTTCTTTAAGTAAGTTTATCTTTTCGACAAAAAAATCTTTTATCTCACTGACAACATCACTATATTCAGGATTATCTTGCATATTTGAAGGCATCCCTTTCATATGCATTATTACAACATCTTTTCTGTATTTTAAAACAATTTCCTGCATTTTTTCATTTCTTAAACCGGTTATATCATTTATAACATCCACACCAGCTTTTATTGCGTGTTCAGCAACCTCTGGGTAATAAGTATCCACAGAAAGTATAATATCGGGAAATCTCTTTCTTACATCATATATAACAGGAATAACCCTTTCAGCTTCTTCTTCAGCCGAAACAGGAGTAGCATATGGTCTTGATGATTGCCCGCCTATATCTATCCATAAAGCCCCTTCTTCCACCATCTTAGAAGCTCTTTCAAAAGCCTTTTTTCTATCAAAATATAATCCACCATCAGAAAAAGAATCTGGAGTTACATTTAAAATACCACAAATGATTTTTCCTTTTATCTTCATTCAACTCTAAATATTGGTTTTGGTTCAAATAGTTCCTTAACCTTTTGCGCCCTTACATCTTCTATTCCTTTCTTAACCTTATTTATTGAAGAAAGAGCTTTAAGTCTTACTTCCTCATTATAATCATTTAATGCAGGAGTAAGAATATCTATGGTTTCTTTATCTATAAAATCACCCAAGATTTCAATTGCTTTTATTTTTACATTTTCATCATAATCCTTCAAAGCATTAGATATCAATCTTAGAGATAATTTAGATTTTTCTTTTGCAAGCATTTCCACAATCCTCATTTTTATATTTGTTTCCGTTTCCATTTCTAATGCTTTTTTAATTATCTTTTCTATATCTTTATCTTTAAGTTGCCATAAAAGTTCTATTGCAGAAAATCTAACCTCAGGGTTATAATCCATAGTTAACCTTTTTAAAATATCTATAGTCTGTCTGGAAAATACAAGCATATACTCCGGTTTAACATAAAGTGGGAGTTCCGGATCAATCTTTTGAGCTTCCTGTTTTTTAATTTCTTCTATTTTCTGTCGTTCTATTTTCTCAACTTTTTTTTGATGAATCATAAAATACACCGCTCCACCTAAAATTAGTAACAATATTAAATTTTTCATAAACAAAACTCCTTTTTAATTTATTTTTTCTATTTCTAATTTTCCATTAAAAAATATTTTAAAAAACACAAAATCATTTACCTTCAACCAATTTCCATCATCGATAGGCTCACTTGAAAAAACAAGATAATCCTTTTCTTCTCTGTATGCAAACCTTCCATACTCCCACCCATCTGTCATAATTGCATATTTTTCTTTTTCCATTTTAAAATCACATATCCCATATATATCCTTACCGTCCGTTAAAAATATATTTAAACCATTATACGGTTTTTTAAGTTTTGGATAATATTTCTTCACCGATATCCATACAGTATTTATCTCATCTCTCATCATTAAAAGTGCTGTTTTTATATCTCCATAAGCATCAAGATGCTTTACAAAATGCCAGAATAAAACCTCACTATCATTTAATCCCTTAATATATTTTAAATATTTTCCCAGATTTAAAGATACTTCATCTACTATTGAAAGAGTTCCATTATGTGTAAATATAAAATTTTGATAGATAAATGGTTGAGAATTATAATATGAAATCAATTTTTTCTTATCAAGATTTCTCGGATTTGATGCATATCTTATATGAGCAAGAAATATCTTTGAATTTATCTTTTTTATTTCATTTTCCAGAATATCTTTTTCTTCATATACTGGATTTGGGCTTTTAAAAACTACAGCTTTTTTATTTTCATAATATCCAATACCCCATCCATCTTTCTGTAGGCGTTCTTTATCAAAATTTGACTGTTTAATAAGTGACTTATTAGCGCTGATAAGATAATAATTTAAAACATCAGCGGATATATTATTACTTTTAGAAATTATCGCAATCATTCTGCACATAATTAAAGTTTACAAAAATTAACTTTAAAAATGCAACAAATTTAAAAATTTATGATAAAATAATATGATATGAGAGCACTTGGAAAACATATTATTCTTGAACTTTACAGCTGCGATACAAAACTACTTTCAAATGTTGATTATATAAGAGAAGTGATGATGCAATGTGCAAAAGAAGCCAATACTACAATTATTGACACACTTTTTCATAAGTTTAATCCTTATGGAGTTTCAGGTGTAATAGTGGTAGCAGAATCTCATCTATCAATTCATACCTGGCCAGAACATAAATTTGCTTCTGTTGATTTTTTTACCTGTGGGGACCATTCAGATCCCTGGAAGGCTTTTAAACTAATAAAAAGGAAACTAAAGGCAAAATATTTTAGTGTTATAAAATTACAGAGAGGAGTTCTTCTTGATGAATAAAATAATACCTCAATGGATAAAAACCGATAAAGAAAAATTTCCAAAAGGAAATTGGTTTGTGGAATTCTTCACAAAAGGAGAATTTCATGCTCATCAAATTAAAAGAATCATAGAATCCTATAGAACAGAATTTCAAACAGCAACCTTAGTTGAAACATATTCTTTCGGAAAAGTTTTAATAATAGACAGGGAGACTCAATCAAGTGAATTAGACGAGTTTATATATCACCAAGCACTTGTAATACCCGCAATATTAATACATCCAAAACCTCAGAACTTTGCCATTATGGGTGGCGGGGAAGGAGCAACATTAAGAGAAATACTTTCATACAAAAACACAAAGAAAGTAATAATGGTTGATATTGATCATAATATATTGAAATTTGCAAGAAAATATCTTGAAAGTTGGCATAAAGGTTCTTTCAATGATGAAAGAACAGTTCTTCTGGTTCAAGATGCAAAAAAGTTTATAGAAAAAACTACTTTAAAATTTGATATAATCTATTCAGACCTTCCAAGTCCCATAGAAGAAGGACCGGCTTATAGTCTTTATACAATTGAATTTTATAAAAAACTAAAAGAAAAACTTAATGAAGATGGGATATTCGCTATGCAAGCAGGACCTGGACATCTTCTTCAACTTGAACTTCACTGTGCTTTATATCATACACTTTCAAAAATTTTTAAATATGTTGGTTCGTATAACTTTTTTATTCCAAGTTATGATATGCCCTGGAGCTATATAATAGCATCAGATAAAGATATATTCAATTTAGACAAGAAAAAAATTAAAGATAAGTTAAATAAAGATTTTAGTAAGGAAATGGAATTAATAGACGAAAGCGTAATGCAAAACCTTTTTAATTTACCGCTTTATATAAAAAATAAAATTAAAAATAACAAAAAATTCATAACAGAAAAAAAACCATTTTTCTTTTCAACTTCAAGATACTAATTTTAAGGAGATTTTATGAAAAAGACAAAAAGACAAAAGAAAAATAATGAAAAAACCAAAAAAACTGTCAAAACCCTAACAGAAAATCCAATTGACATAAAAGAAATAAAGAAAAAGTTAATAGAAATGAAAGAAAACATACTTGCAAATTTAAAGTCTTATACATTAAATGAACAGAATATAAGAGATGTAGGGGATGAAATAGACGATGTTACTCAAACAATGGAAAAAGAGATAATTTTTGATCTTTCAGAAAATGAAAAAAATATATTAAAGGATGTAGAAGTCGCACTAAAAAAAATAGAAAACAAGACTTTTGGAAAATGTGAATTATGTAAAAATGATATAGAACCAAAAAGATTAAATGCTTTACCATATACAAGATATTGCCTTAAATGTCAGACGAAACAGGACAGATAAATTTTGTTAAAGGGGGGAAGTATGGAAAATGATAACATAGATCTTGAAAATCTAAAAACAGAAATAAAACCCCTGAAAAATGAAAAAGAGCCTCTAAACATAGCTGGTTTTAATGAAAGATTTCTTGCTTATCTCATAGATACTCTTCCTTTTGTTTTTTTGCATTCTTATACATTTACTTATGCAATAAAATACGGTTATATAACTTATTCTTCTGATATCGAAGCTAAATGGAAATGGCTATGGATAATACTTTTTATAATTTATGAAGTTATATTTACCTCAGGTGGAAGAAGAACTTTAGGCAAAAAAATAATGGGTATAAAGGTAATTTCAAAAGATGGAAATAATCTTTCATTATTTAAAGCCTTTATAAGAGTAATAGGTTATTTTATAAGTTCTTATACATTAAACTTTGGATATATAGTTGCTCTTTTTAACAGAAAAAGAATTTCACTCCATGATTTTCTGTCATCATCAATGGTAATAAAAACAAAGGAGAAATCTCCTTTTATAGAAGGTTTAATTCTTGTTGTTTCATGGAGCTGTCTGGCATTTTTAATAGCAAACTGGGCAAATAGAACCATACTTCAACTAACACCCGCTGAAAGAGCACAAATTCAACAGGCAAGAAGAACTCTTGCCAAGCTTGCTAAACTTGAAGAAATACACTATGCAAAATATGGTTTTTATACAAACGATATAAAAAGACTTGCTGAACTCACTGGAAATGTAAAAGCTGTCAGATATGAACTTTCTAAAACCCTTGCTGAAAATTCCCTCGAAATAGCAAGTGACGGGAAAACTTTCATAATATCAGCAAGAGCAAAAAACTGGAGAAAGACAAAGGTAGAAATTTCTAATCTTAACTATCAGGATAATTCTCAGTAAAATTCAAAATTTTATAAAATAATAAATTGTTCTATAATAGACACTGAATTATTTTGTTTTTCTATAAAGTATTAGAGGAAAAGGAGGAATTAATGGAAAATATTGAAATTTCAAAGCTAAGTGAAAAGATAAAAAATGAATCTCTATTTATAACCGATATAAAAAGAGAAATATCCAAGGTTATATCAGGACAAGAAGATCTCATAAATTCTTTACTTGTTGCTCTTATATCAAACGGACATGTTCTTGTAGAAGGACTTCCAGGTCTTGCCAAAACCACAACAATAAAGACCCTTGCAGATACCATAAAAGCACAATTTCAAAGAATTCAGTTTACTCCTGATCTTTTACCTGCTGATATTACAGGTACTCTTATATATCATCAGGCAAGTGGTAATTTTATGATAAAAAAAGGACCAGTGTTTGCAAATATAATTCTTGCCGATGAAATTAACAGAGCTCCTGCCAAGGTTCAAAGCGCACTTCTTGAAGCAATGCAGGAAAGGCAAGTAACAATAGGAGATACAACATATAAACTACCAGATCCATTTCTTGTTATGGCAACACAAAACCCAATAGAGCAGGAAGGTACTTATCCATTACCAGAGGCACAGGTTGATAGGTTTATGTTAAAGGTTAATATAACCTATCCTTCAAGAGAAGAAGAAATAAAAATAATCGATATCAACACAACAGGTAAATTTCCAAAGGCAAATCCGGTGATAGAAGTTTCGAAGATAATAGAAGCAAGAGAACTTGCAAGTACGATATATGTGGATGATAAAATAAAATCATATGTTGTGGATATAGTAAACTCAACAAGATTTCCAGAGAAATACAAACTTGAATCAATAAAGCCATGGATAAAATATGGAGCAAGTCCAAGAGCAACAATATTTTTAATTCAGGCTGCAAAAGCATATGCTTTTATTCAGGGAAGAGCATATATAACTCCTCAGGATATAAAAGCTGTAGCTTTTGATGTTATGAGACATAGAATAATACTTAGCTATGAAGCTGAAGCTGAAGATATAACATCAGAACAGATAATAAAGACAATATTTGAGACAATAGATGTTCCATGAACACAGTAGAGATACTTAAAAAAGTAAGGGATATAGAAATAAAAACTGGAAAGCTTGTAAGTGAAAGCTTTCAGGGCCAGTATCTAAGTGTTTTTAAAGGTAAAGGTATAGAATTTGCTGAGGTTAGAGAATATGTTGTTGGAGATGATATAAGAAATATTGACTGGAATATAACAGCAAGATTTTCAAAACCATATGTTAAAAAATTTAATGAAGAAAGAGAACTTACAGTGATGGTTGCCTGTGATGTATCCGGGTCTCATATATTTGGTACTAAAAATAAGATGAAAAATGAACTTTCTGCTGAGCTTGCAGCCTTATTTATGTTTGCTGCATTAAAAACAGGTGATAAAACTGGACTTTACCTTTTTTCAGATCAAACAGAACTATATGTTCCTCCACGTAAAGGTAAAAATCATATTCTAAGAATAATAAGAGATATGATCGCTTTTACTCCACGTTCAACCCAAACCAATATATCGGCTGCACTTAAAAATTTAAATCAGATTCTTAAAAGGAGATCAGTAATCATATTCATATCTGATTTTATGGATAAGGATTTTGAAAAAGCAGTAAAAATAACTGAACAGAAACATGATTTTATACCTGTAATTGTAAATGATATTCTAGAAACCGAATTAAAATCATATCCTGCAATATTATCATATATTGATCTTGAAACCTTTAAGGAAGGATATATTGATTTATCGAATAAAAGTTTAATTTCTCAGTATAACGAATCTTTTAAAAAAGAACGTAACAATCTTAAAAAATTTTTTAACTCTCATAATATAGATTTTATTGAAATCAACAATCAGTCTGATATATATAACGTAGTAATAAATTTTTTTAAAAGAAGAAAGATAAAAATAGCAAAAGGAAGATGAAAAATATTGGCTTTATAAAACTATTAGTAATTTTTGTTTTTGTAATCAATTTAAATTGTGAAACAGTAAAAATATATAAACCAAAAGAAATAAAATTTGCCCAGAAATTTTCACTCAAATTTGAATTTCCTGACCACAATCATACTGATATAATAGTATCTACATTACCATTAAACGGTACTGACTTTGAATACATAGATATAAAAAAAATAAAAGGTGGTTTTGAAATATATTTAATACCATTCAATATAGGAATATCAACCTTTCCTGCTCTGGATATACTTTTAAATCCAGGAAGTATTTCAATAAAATCTTATCCAGTGAATCTTGAGATAAAACCATTGTACAACCCTGATCCATCAAAAGGAATAAAACCAATTGCTCCAATATACTCATTCTTACTATGGTTAAAAATACTTTTAGGATTAATAATTCTTGCAATACTTTGGTGGATTATTAAAAAATATCTTAGCAAAAAAAATAAGAATAATCTTTTATCCATAGCTATTATTGATACAAGAACTCCATATCAAAAAGCAATGGATACAATAAAAGAACTTAAAAATTCAAATTATTTAAAAGAAGGAAAAATAAAAGAATATTACACCATTTTAAGTGATATTATAAGAAAATACATCACAGAACAGTATCAGGTAAATGCTATAAAACTTACTACAAGTGATACAATAAAGGCTTTAAAAGAAAAAATTTCAATAAATATAGCAATAAAGATAAGGGAATTTTTAGATGTATCTGATATGGTTAAATTTGCAAAATATATTCCTGAAATAAAAAGAGCTGAAGATGATATTGAGTTTGTAACTAAAATTATAGAGGAACTTGAGAATATAATAATTGAAAAAAGGAAAAAAGAAGAAGAAAAAACTTTAAATATGAGAGCAGAAAAATGAGTTTTAAAAATCCTCTTGCATTCATCCTTTTAATACCGGTGTTAATCGCAACATTTTATTATATAAAAAATGATAGCCTTAGATTTTTTAAAACAAATTTCCCTCTTAATATACCTCCTGTTTACTCAATAAAAATCTTTCTAATTGAAAATCTTCCTTTTTACTCAAGATTTTTAATAATTATGTTATTAATTCTTGCTCTTGCCCGACCTCAAAAAATACTTAAAACAGAAATTCCACCAACAGAAGGTATAGATATAATGCTTGTTATAGATACATCTCTTTCAATGCTTGCAAATGATTTACATCCAAATAGACTTGAAGTTGCAAAACTAACAGCAAAATCATTTATCGATAAAAGGAAAAACGACAGGATTGGATTAACTGTCTTTGGAGGAGTCGCTTTTTTAAGCTGTCCTCTAACCTTAGATCACCAAGCAGTAAAAGGATTTATTGACAGAATCGTTGGAGGTATGACAAAATCAGATGGTACCGCCGTAGGCGATGCTATACTGGTTGCAACAAACCATCTTAAAAAATCGAAAGCAAAAAGTAAGATAATGATACTTCTTACAGATGGTCGTTCCAATACCGGAATAATACAGGACCCAATAACAGCTGCGAAAATAACAAAAGAATTTAAGATAAAGATATATACAATAGGAACGGCTACTAAAGGACCTGCACAAATATACACAGGAAATCCTCTTCAACCTTATCTAACAATTGAAGACGACTTAAATGAAAATGAACTTAAACAGATAGCAAATATTACAGGTGGAAGATTTTATAGAGCAACTTCAGCGGAAGAGCTTCAAAGAATATATGAAGAGATAGATAAACTTGAAAAGACTAAATTTGAAATAAAACATCATACGGAGGTTGAAGAGCTTTATAACAGATTTCTATTACCGGCAATATTTTTAACAATATTTATAATTATTATTGAAAAAACTTATTTACTAACGGTGCCATAACTATGGAATTATTTGCATACCCAAAATATCTTTACTTTGAACTTTCAACGTTTTTACTTTTAGTAATAATATACATCCAACTTTTAATCAGAAAAGAAAATATTATCTACTCCATATATGATGAAAATATACTAAAAAACATAATCCCATCAAATCTTTATAACTTAAGAAGAACAAGGGATATACTTTTATTTATAGCACTTCTTTTTTCAATAGTAGCATCATCTGGACCTCAATGGGGAATAGAATATAAAGAAAAACCTATATATATGACAAATATTGCTATCATAGTTGATACATCACTTTCAATGTCTGCAAAAGATATAAAACCTTCAAGGTTGGAAAGTGTTAAACTTGCTATAAAATCACTTGCTGATACACTTTATGGATATAGAGTATCACTTCTTGCTTTTCAGGATAAAGCCTACATCCAGTGTCCTTTAACTGAAGATCTGGATGCTATTTATTACTTTACTGATATTCTTGAACCAAACATGCTTCCCTATTCAGGTACAAATATAGCTGATTCAATAAATACAGCAACAGAATATCTAAATATATATTCAGGAGAAAAAATAGCAGTACTTTTCACAGATGGGGAAGATCATTCAAAAAAAGTAAATGAAGCTATAAAAAATGCAATAAATTCAAAGATTAAATTTATAACCATAGGCATAGGAACACCTTCAGGAGATATACTTTATGATGAAGAAACAAAATCTTATAAAAAAGATAAGGAAGGTAGAACTGTTGTATCAAAACTTGACGAAGCTACACTAATTGAAATAGCTCAAAAAACAGAAGGTAAATACATAAGATACACCACTCCCGAATATGTAGCATCAGAAATAAAAAAATTTCTTGAAAAAGGAGAAAGACAAAAAGGAGTAAAAAAGACTCAGTCGTACAAAAACAGATACCAATATTTTTTAGTTGTAGCATTAGTTTTATATTTGATAGAATTTATTATTATGGAGGGAAAAAACGCTTTTTACTTACCACTTAAAGCAATCTTTATTATACTTTTACCTGTTTTAAGTTTAAACATAAATGCTCAGACTATTAAATCAGAGATAATGGCAGAGAAAGGTAATAATTATTATAAAAAAAATGATTTTAATAAAGCAAAAGAATATTATGAAAAAGCGATTGAAGCCAATCCAAAAAATGAAGAAATAAAGTTTAATCTTGCAAATTCTCAAATGAAGAAATAAAGTTTAATCTTGCAAATTCTCTTTATAATTCACAAGATTATGACAAAGCGATAAATATATACTCATCACTTAAAAACAAAAAAATACTTCCTAAAGCGTTATATAATGCCGGAAATGCTTACTATATGAAAAATGATTTCGAAAAGGCAAAAGAATTATATAAAAAAGTGATCATTATGGATCCTAAGAATGAAGACGCCAAATATAATCTTGAACTATTGTTAAAAATTCAAAGCAACTCATCTTCACAAAACTCACAGAACGAAAAAAAAGAAAATAATGATAAAAATCAAAACAACTCAGAAAATGAAGATAAAGACAATGACAATAAAGAAAAAGATAAAAACGAAAATAAAAAAGAAAAGGAAGAAAAACAAAAGCAGGCTGAACAGATTCTTGAAATGATGAAAAATCAAGAAAAACAAAATCTAAAAAATATGCAAAAACAAAAGCAAAAATCTCAAGAGATAAAAAATGAGATGGACTGGTAAATTTATATTTTTACTAACTTTAATACTTTTAAATGTTTATCTTTATTCTGCAATAACAGTGAGCTCATGGGTTGATAAAAAATCAATTCCCATAAATGAAAGCTTAACATTAACTATAAACATAACAGGAGATGAAAGTTTTTCAGCAAACCCAGAATTACCTTCTTTTATGGATTTCAATATATACTCTTCAGGCAAATCAACAAATATCTCAATAGTTAATGGCAGAGTCATGACTTCAGTTGAATTTACCTATACTCTTTCACCCAAAAGAACAGGAAAACTAATAATTCCAAAAATAGGAATATTTACAGGAAAGGAAAAATATTTTACAAAAGAAATAGAAGTGGAAGTAACCGGACCATCATTTTCTACTACTTGTA